>OIXA01002167.1_pt1 | contig 23153 bp, 31 predicted proteins | sample 1587721 | NCBI WGS metagenome assembly OIXA01 (sample SAMEA3888900, study PRJEB22519) | human gut metagenome | biome: human gut; feature: human-associated habitat; material: faeces | place: Denmark | collected 2013
TCTGCTGGGCTGGGATACCGATAATACCCTCAACATCGAAACATTCTACTCTTCCAAGTTGGATGAGGACGGAATGCCCTGCCTGGTGCTGGATTATCGCACTCCGCCCAAGTGGCTGGGGTACTGATATTTGCAATACCAACGCGAAAAATACAGCTCCCTTTATGGAGGTAATACTCCGACATTATAAACTTTAAGAAAAGAAAGAGGTACTATTATGGACGAAATGAACATGAACGAGACTACTATTATGGAGAACGAGAACTCTGTTGAGGTCGTTCCGGAGGAGAACGTTCAGATGATCGAAAACGAGGAAACTTCGGGTATGAATCTGAAGCTTGCGATTGGCGTGGCTGCAATTGCCGGTGCCGCTGTGATCGGCGGGATCAAGCACTTGAAGAACAAGAAGAGCAAGACGGAAGAGGACAAGCCGAAGACCAAGAAGAAGATCCATCTGCGTGCTCCCTGGACGGTGGAAGAGGTCGTTGAGCCTGACGTGGAGAACGTTTCTGAGAACATCGAGGAGACTTCTGAGGAAGAATAATGTTTGATGAGCAAGAGCTTGTGAGAAATCGTGGGCTCTTACTTTTTTGTTTTTGAAAGGATGGCAACATGGCACAAGTAGATATGCCGAAATCCAGCATTGGGCAAAAGCCTGCAGAACCGCAGAAGAAGTTCCAGAAGGTGGTCAAGGGAAAAGTGACCGTTAAGGAACAGAACGACATCCAGAAGCTGGCGAGCGATTTCCTGGCAGAGGACCTGAAGACCGTGAAAGACCGTATCATCGCGGATTATCTGCTTCCGATGCTGAAAAATGGCATCTGGAGTATTTTTAATTCGGCAGTCAGCATCGCGCTCTGGGGCGAAGACCGCTCCCGTGGCAGCTCCACGAACTATTCCGGCTCCCGCACCCAGCGCAACAGCTACGATGGGTATTACCAGGGAAGCCGTGGTCCGCAGAGCCCGAACCAGCCGACACGCAGGAGCTTACAGAATCTCGATTTTGAAAATCGTGGCGATGCGGACGACACGCTGAACCAGATGTACGGCTCGATCCGGGAATACGACCGGGTATCCGTCGGCGACCTGTGGGACCTGATGGGCGTTACCCCCGACAACACGGACTACAATTACGGCTGGCATAACCTTGATGGTGCTTACATCAAGGGCATCCCGGGAGGGTACCGCCTGATCCTGCCCCGGCCCGTACCGCTGCACTAAATAGAAAGGATTGATATTTTATGAAGTTCGAGCGAAATATCGAAAGCATTATGTTTGCCTATGAAACGGATGCTGCCGACACATTGCTTCAGCTCAAGGACATCATCAATACCTACGGTCGTGTAACTGTAAAAGACTATATGGACTTAATAGGGGTGACCCCGAATCCGGATGACGATAAGCTGGGCTGGTACAATGTAGATGAGGCAGCAATTAACATGGTTGAACAGAATGAAGAATATCCGTATTGTCTGATGCTTCCGCATCCGGTTTCTTTTAACGACTAAAATGCAAGAAAGGATTGATATTTTATGAAGTTTCTGAAAAAGATCGACAAAAGTGAACTCATGGGCAAAGTGACCCGTGCGGCATCCAAATACGGCTACAAGCTGAAGAAAGCAAGCCCGACTATCATGATTGTGGGGGCTGCTGTGGGTGGCGTGACCGCTACCGTGCTGGCATGCAAGGCGACTATCAAGGCGCAGGATATTCTGAAAGAGCACAATGCTGCGGTCCAGACCATCCACGATACCAAGGCCAAGATCGACAGCGGGGAACTCGTGCTGGGTGAAGGGGAAACCTACACCGAGAATGAGTTCAAAAATGATATTACGACTGCCTACGTCCATACCGGCGTGGCGCTGGCCAAGGTCTATGCCCCTGCAGTTGGCCTGGGCGTTGCATCGCTCGGCTGCATGTTTGGCTCCCATCACATTATGACCAAGCGGAACGCCAGCCTGACTGCCGCTTACATCGCGCTGGACAAGGCGTTTGAGGAGTACCGAACCCGTGTGACGGACCGTTTCGGTGACCGTGTGCAGCAGGAGCTGGAGCACAACGTGAAAGCCGTGGAGATCGAGAACAAGAAGACCGACGAGAACGGCGTGGAAGAGACCATCAAGCAGTACACGGATGTGGCGATGGCACACACCAGCCCCTACACCTGCATCTTTGATGAGACGGTGGACACCTGGCAGCCAGACAACATGCTGAACCGCAACTACCTGTTCCTGATGGAGCAGGCGGCGAACAAGCGGCTGCGCATCAAGGGGCACCTGTTCCTGAACGATGTTCTGGAACTCATCGGCACGCACGGCGGTGTGACCATGAAGACCCCGGAAGGGCAGATCGTGGGTTGGATCTATGACCCGAACGATGAGACCCGGCAGAACCACGTGGATTTCGGCGTGACGAACTACGTTGAAGGGGACGATGCGCTGAACAGCTTTATCAATGGTGGGGAGCGGAGCGTGATGCTGCGGTTCAACTGCGACGGTCCCATCATCGACAAGATCTGAGACTGATATTTTGGAGGGATACGCTATGACCAGATTCGTTAAGAGACTGTCTTACCTGTTTGCTGCCATGGCCGGAGTCTGTTTCGTCTCTGGTCTGGCGGTCCTTTCGGAGTGAGGTGGCCTATGGACAGTTTGGAAAGCATGTTTCTGTTTCTGGACTATGGCATTTGCAAAGAAGCACGCTTCGGGTGATATCTGCGGTGATTGGACTTGCAGATTGATGCAGGAGGATCTTTTATGAGATGTTGTCCTATGTGCTATTGTAAAGCACATTTGAAAAATACAGGTGTGATGACCCGTGGTACGACTATGAAACTCCGATATGAGATTTCCTGTTCTAATTGTGGACTCGGTCCAGCTAAAACAGGTGAGGTTTTAATGACATATAATGAGCACAACATGCAGGGCGTAATTGATGATTCAAATCTGAAGCAGCTTATTGCAGAGTGGGACTCTATTTTGCGAGATCCCGAAAGAGAAAGGATTGCTAACATATGAAAATCGTTGAACCTAAGTACGAAATCCTCACTGATATTTCTGAGGGAGGCATCAAAGAGCTCCAGCAGATCGAGCGGGTGGCCCGGGTCTGCTACAAGAGCGAGGATAAGATCACGCCGGATGGGGAGTCTGCGAAGAAGCTGGTGGGCTTTCTGGTGAAGCAAGGGCACGAGGCCATGCTTGAGCATTCTCAGCTGAGCGTGCTGTTCACGTGCGATCGTGGCATTGCCAATGAGCTGGTGCGGCACCGCATTGCGAGCTTTGCACAGGAGAGCACGCGGTACTGCAACTACTCGACGGAGAAGTTTGGCGGGGAGCTGAGCTTTATTCGGCCGTATTATATTGATGTAACCGATGCTGACAAGAACGGCGAGATTACGAATAATACTCCTGGCAGTCTTTGGGTTGATTCCTGCGAATGTGCGGAGATTATCTACAAGGATATGATCGCACTCGGTATGCGTCCCGAACAGGCTCGATGCGTGCTGCCTTTGTGCCTGAAAACCGAGATCGTGGTTACTGCAAACTACCGTGAGTGGCGCAATATCTTCAAGCTGCGTACTCCTGTGGCGGCCCATCCTCAGATGAGAGAGCTCATGTGCCCGCTGCTGCATGAACTGCAGAAGAAGATCCCGGTGGTGTTTGATGATATCCATACACTCTGGCCGGCAGACGATCAGACTCGGAAAGGAAGTATGGTGAAGTAACCGTGAAAGTAATTGATAAGAAATATATCGACGTGCTGCAACAGTTTGGCTTTCATTTATACACGACCGAAACCGGGTATAAACTGTGCTATAGCCCAATAGGTGGAACATTCTCTGCAAATTTTAATGACGAGAATTTTGTAGAGAACCTAATCAACTTTGCAGAGACATTTGATCCGAGTACCTATGCCTCGGTTGAAATCGAAGGCCCCTGCTCGATCAAAGAGCTTGCCGAGACAGTTAAAAGTATGGAAAAAATTCAGATTCTCCTCCTGAAAGTAGCTCTTGCATTTGTAAAGATCAATAAAGAAAGCATGGTGAACGAGAATGCAGCAGAAAACGTATGATTTTCTCGCTAAGTTGAAGGTTCCCATGCTGACCTTTGGTGGGGAACTGATTGGCGAAGCGGTGGAGCTTACGATGAAAGACCTGCGGCACCATCAGTTTATCTCGCTGGCGGATATCGAGAGCATGCTGGCGGATCGGTTTCATTGCAGTCCTGGTGCGGCGGATCGACGTTTGCGCAGGGCGATGAATATGACTGAGTTTCGAGCAGGCGAGTATCCGAATCCCGAGCTGGAGAAGCTGCGTGTTCAGTATCGGGTGGATGTATGGTCTGTGAAAAAATTTATTTACGCAGCAGCAAGGAGTTTGATGAAAAATGAGTAAGAATCGTATCGCTTGTTTGATTATGTGTCTGCTGATGCTGATGAGCTGCATTTGGCTTTGCGGCTGCAGCGAGGCTGATAAGGTAAATGCGAACATCTCGAAGCAGGCCGACTACTTTGAGACGGAGCGGCGGATCACGGTTTACAATGCTAGAACGGATAAGATCATTCTGGAAGCAGAAGGTCTTATGGCCATCAGCAACAATTCTGAAAACGAGTTGGTGTGCACCGTGAAGACAGGGCCGAGTACGTACAAGAAGAATTATATTTACCTGAACGACTACACGATGTACGTAGTGGAAGATATTACGGGCACGACCACTGACCCGTACCACTATAAAATGTATTTCCACACGGATGTTCTGCCGGATGTGGAAGTGAGGAGCTAATAATCAAGGGCCGTGGAAATTTCTGCGGCTCTTATTTTTATAACGACTAAGATATGATGTATATTTGGATACGTGCTCCCTAATAGGTTGACCTTTCGACTCCTACATGATATTCTTGACTCAACACTAAGGAGGTGCTGATTATGGCACGGACGGTAAAATGCCCCAGTTGCGGCGGTGAGCTCACGGTAAAGGATGACAACCGCGATTTTATGTTCTGCGAGTATTGTGGGACGAAAGTAAGGCTTGACGATTATCGGGAGACTCATCGGTTTGTGGATGAAGCACGAATCCAGGAGTCTAAGGATGCCAAGGAGCTCGAACTGAAAAAGATGGAGTTTGAGGAGAGGAAGCGGCATGAAGAAAACGCCAATGCTTCTAAAACAATCAAAACTTGCTTAATCATTATAATCGTTTGCTTTGCGATTCTCATGATAGGCGGGCTTTTGGGCTTCTTCCATTAGAATTCGCGCTTTGTTCTTTTTGAACTAGCGCCCGCTTCTGCCCATTTTTATTTGCCGCTTTTTGTGAATTTTTGTGATAAAACGTTGAAAAGCATGAATTTCGTGGCCAAAAACCCACTTTGTGGCCAAAAATTTTTGAAAAAACGGCCACAATTTTTAATGTAGATACGTTAAAAATATGCAGTGTGGCCAAAAACCCACTTTTATTTCTTATTTAATGAAAAAAATGAAATTTTATATATAATAGATGAAGAGAAAAAATGGGCTTTTGGCCACAGCGAGTTTTGGCTTGAAATAGCGCATCGGGTGATGTATCATAGAACCACAGTGTATGAACGTAACGCTTCTGATTCTACGAGGTAAAGAGTATGGACTACATGGACGAGTTAGCTAAAAACTGGCGGGTACACGACTGTTCTTACGAGGGACGCGATGTTCTTCCAAATGGCGATGAAGTTTGGGTTTACAGCACATTGGCATTGGGTCTACCAGTTCTGTGGGTGAAACATCCGGATGGCTCTTTTGAATACCGTGTGATTCATACTCCGGGCTATGATCAACCCACAGGTGAACATTGGTGCTGTGATTGTCATTGCCAAATGGAACAGCACGGTGAGCTTTGGGTATGCCCCGAATGCGAGAGTGAAATCGAGGAGAGAGACATAGATATTGCATCTTCCCCAACAGAAGAAGCAAGCTATGCCGATGATTTTGAGCCTGAACCTGAATGGTTAGATGATTACTATGAAAACCCACATGTTCCGCATAATGAATGTGATTTTGATGGGTTCTAAGCACTAATACTGTAAACTGTAAAAGCCTCTGCGCTAATAACGCAGGGGCTTTTTCTTTGTCCATTTTTTCACAAAAATTCACACTTTTTCACAAAAACCCCCGCGATAAAAACATCCCCTTTTATGGGGGGAATAGAATGCGTCTTACGCACTATTCCTTTCATTTTGGAGGTTGTACTATGCTCGAAAACAAATTCAAGACAGGATTGGTAAAGGAACTGAAAGAACGCTTTCCTGGCTGCATGGTTGTTCATCTTGATCCAAACGAGATTCAGGGTATCCCGGATCTCTTGGTTCTGCATGAAGACACATGGGCTGCATTGGAAGGTAAAAAGTCAGCAAAAGCATCTCATCGCCCGAACCAGGACTATTATGTTCAGCAAATGAGCGAGATGAGCTTTGCAGCCTTTATCTATCCCGAAAACAAGGAGGAGATACTCAATGCAATGGAACGATCATTCGAGGCTCACAGGGCTGCACGCGTTTCTGGGGGCCAGTAAGTATTCGTGGCTAAACTACGATGTGCAGCGCCTGGTCGATGCATATCTGAATTTCCAGGCAAAAGAGCGTGGCACCAGGCTTCACGCATTTGCAGCGGAGTGTATTAGCCTGAACCAGAAGTTGCCCAAGAGCAAGAAGACGCTCAACGCATATGTAAACGATGCAATTGGATTCCGTATGACGCCAGAGCAGGTGCTGTACTATAGTGAAAACTGCTTTGGCACGGCAGATGCAATTGCGTTCAGCAATAATTTTCTTCGTATTCATGACTTAAAGACTGGAGCTGTTCCTGCACATATGGAGCAGCTCTTTATTTATGATGCTTTGTTCTGCATGGAATACCGCATCAAGCCGAAAGATATTCAGATCGAAAATCGGATTTACCAGAACGATGATATTCTGGTAGAGACTCCCACCTTTGAGGAGATTGATCCCATTATCGAGAAAATCAAAGAGTTCGATGCCGTCATTGCAGAGTTGAAGTTAGGAGCCGCAGCATGAATACGATTGAAAAAGATATCCGCGCCTATTTCGGCATTTCGTCCAACGAGAACATCCTGGAGCATTATGGCACCAAAAAGCACTCTGGTCGTTATCCTTGGGGCTCTGGCGATAATCCGTACCAGCATTCTGGTGATTTTCTGTCTCGTATTGAGACGTTAAATAAAAAAGGACTGTCTGAAAAGGATATCATTAACGCCATAAACGACACGCTCCCTAAGGAGTATCAGCTGAGCCCTACTGAGTTTCGTGTTGCGAGAAGTAAGGCCATCAGTTTGCGGAAGCAGTCTGAATATGAGCAGATCAAGGACCTTAAAGACAACAAGGGACTTGGCTGGACGGAGATTGCGAACCAACTCGGGATGAGCGAATCGAGCGTTCGGTCAAAATATGCCGGAAACATCGACAAAAAAGCCAAGCGTGCTGAAAATATTGCCAATACCTTGAAAAAAGAAGTAGATAAAAAGGGTATGGTTGATATTTCCGAAGGTGCCAATCAGGTGCTTGGCGTGACAGAAACTGAACTTTCTAATGCTGCTTATACCTTGGAGGCAGAATACGGATACAAGCGCTATGGCGTTGGTATCCGGCAGCCGACCAATATTCGCCAGCAAACGAATATCACGGTGCTGGCAAAGCCCGAGTTTGACCAGAAGTATGCTTATCAGCATCAGGACCAGATCGACTCTTTGGGTGATTATCATTCTGATGATGGTGGTGACACTTTTACGAAGCTGCAGCGCCCGTCCAGTCTGGACTCAAGCCGCGTTGCCATTCGCTATGGCGATGAGGGCGGTTTGGACAAAGACGGCGTGATGGAAATTCGTCGTGGCGTTCCTGACCTGGATCTCGGCAAAAGCCATTATGCACAGGTTCGTATTTTGGTAGATGGAGACCATTATCTGAAAGGCATGGCCGTCTATTCGGATGATCTCCCTGATGGTGTGGATATCATGTTCAACACCAATAAACCCTCTGGCACGCCTAAGATGAAAGTCTTGAAAGAAGCAAAAGCTGACCCGGACAATCCGTTCGGTGCAGCCATTAAGGCGAATGGCCAGAGCATGTACATTGGTGCCGATGGTAAAGAGCATCTTTCTCCTATCAATAAGCTGAAAGAAGAGGGCGATTGGGATACTATGTCCCGAAATGTCTCTTCTCAGTTCCTGTCCAAGCAGCCCAAAAAGCTGATTGAGAACCAGCTGAAGCTGACGGTTGCGGACTATCAAGCGCAGTATGATGAAATCATGCACTATGATAACCCGACGGTCAAAAAGAAGCTGCTGAACGACTTTGCGGACACCTGTGAGGGCACGTCGATGACATTGAAAGCATCGGCATTCCCCGGGCAATCGACTAAGGTTATCCTGCCGATCAACAAGATCAAGGAGAACGAAGCCTACTGTCCGACTTATGAGAACGGCGCTCAGCTTGCACTGATTCGTTTTCCCCATGCAGGCACTTTTGAAATTCCTATTGTTACGGTAAACAATAAGAATCTGCATGGCAAGCGCAATCTCGGGCAGATCCAGGATGCAATCGGTATCAACGCAAAGGTTGCAGAGCGCCTGTCTGGTGCCGACTTCGACGGCGATACCGTCATGATCATCCCTATCAGCGATAAGGTGCCCATCAAATCTACGCGGCCGCTCAAAGCACTTGAGGGGTTTGATCCTAAGACTGCTTATGCTGTGCCCGAGGGAAACCCTAATCATGTGCGCCTCATGAAGAAAGAGGAAAAGCAGCGCGAGATGGGCGTGATCTCTAACCTCATCACGGACATGACCCTGCGCGGTGCATCCGAAGATGAGCTGGCTCGCGCCGTTAAGCACTCTATGGTCGTCATTGATGCCGAGAAGCACAAGCTGGACTACAAGCGCTCTGAGAAAGAGAATGGTATCCAGGAACTGAAAGAGAAGTGGCAGGTGCGTGTTGACGAGGATGGCAATACCAAGTATGGTGGCGCATCCACCCTGCTGTCCCGCCGTAAGCAGACGGTTCGTGTTCCCGAGCGTCGTGGCAGCGTCCGTGTTGACAAGGATACAGGCGAGTTTATTTACAAAGAGAGTGGACGAACCTTTACCGATCCTAAGACGGGTAAAGAACGTATCGCTGAGGATACGGTAAGCCTTATCTCTGAGACTAAGGATGCCCGCACGCTGTCTTCTGGCACGATCCAGGAGAACCTGTATGCAGACTTTTCCAATAAGCTCAAAGCCATGGCTAATCAGGCTCGCAAAGAGGCTGCTAACATGAAAGGCATCCAGCGGAACCCGGAAGCAGCCAAAACTTATGCTGCAGAAGTTGCTTCTTTGAAAGAAAAGTACAACAACATGGTAGCTAATAAACCTAAAGAGCGTAAGGCTATGTTGATTGCAAATGCCAACATCAAGGCTAAGATTCAGGAACAGGGACTTAACCCGACGATTGACAAGAAAGAAATCAAGAAGATTTCTTCTGTTGAAATGCAGCGTGCACGCGATTCCGTGGGAGCTAGTGGACGTAAGTCCAAGGTCACCTTTACGGATAAAGAATGGGAAGCTGTTCAGGCTGGTGCAATTTCAGACAATATGTTGACGAAGTTTCTTAATTCTTCTGATTCTGACGAAATTGTAAAACGTGCAATGCCGAAAACTGCAACCGTCATGTCTTCTGCAAAGATGAGCAAGGCAAAAGCGATGCTTCGCAGTGGTTACACCTATAAGGACATTGCACAGGCTTGTGGCGTTCCCGAATCCACCGTCTATAGCGCTCTGAACTAGTAAATTACGAACAAGAAAGGCTTAGAATTATGGTTCGATGCTTTCTGACTACGTTCGATAACCCATACAGTCCGTATGAGCAGTTTGAACAGTGGTATCAGTATGACACGGATCACGGCTATAACTCTTCTGGTCTGCTTATGCGCCTTGCACATACTTCTTCTCAGTTCACAGACAATGAAAATGCCTATGAAATTGAGAAAGCAATTGATCAGATCGTTGCTGCTGATCCGTTAAACGTTTACAAGAAGCTCAAAATCGAGATCAAAGACGATCCAGGTCTGGCTGAAAGCGCGTAAACCATAGGGAGGGGGTCTCAAAAATGGCACCCCCTCTCAAATCGCGCCGATCTTTGATATTTCCCCGGAGGGAAAATTGATATTTGGGCTTTAACAATAACAAAGAATATCGCCGAGGTGTGGGGGTAGACCATGCTTCGGCGGTTTTTGCAAGGGCTCATGGGAGAAGACACCACCATAGAAAAACGTTTCCTCCTACGACACGGGTTTCGGGTTCACCACATGATGTTCAACCTCCAAAATTGTACATCTTTCTTCTCCTTTCAAGAGCAGGCCACAGGTACTTTATGCGCCTCCCATGAACCCTTGCAAAAGCAAATACATTGACAAAAGAAAAGAGGACGGTAAGAATGCGGCCGAAGAAAAACGCGCCAGGGGAGATGGCTGCGGCTTCGGCCCGGCCTGCCTCGACCCCGGAAGCACAAGAGCAATATATGATCAACCTTGCCATGACACTGGTGGAAAAGCGGCTGCGAGAGGGAACGGCCTCCAGTGCAGAAACAACGCATTTCCTGAAACTGGCGACCATGAAAGCGGACCTTGAGAAAAAGAAGCTGGAAGAAGAGAACAAATTGCTGCGTGCCAAGACCGAGACGCTGGAATCTGCCAAGGACAGTAAGGAAATGTACGAACACGTGCTGAAAGCCATGGCCAAGTACAACGGTGTCGGAGAGGATGACGAGTATGACTTTGTATAGTTTTATTTTTGCCGGGATTACGGTCTTGGTTATTATTTTCGGGTCTTTGTTCTTTTGCGAATAGAGAGGAAAAATAAATCTTTATAAAAGTGCCGTTTTGTGAGGTAAATATATGAAGAAATGGACAAAAGAGCAGCTTGAGGCTGAAGGATACGAAATTTGGAATGCAGAAATCAAGAATGTGTCTCTTAGCATGGAAGACCATGCTTGCCTTGTTTCTTATCTGAGTCTTGACGGCCATGGCCCTTGCTGTTGCTATGGTGGCTACGTTCTTGGTAAAGGATATGTTGGAGCAAAAAACTTTGAAGGTTATGCTTCCGGCATTGAGGCCATCATGCGGATTATGGATACGGTTGGCTGTAGTACATATGAGGGCATGAAGGGGAAATATGTCCGTGTAGCATCAAAGGGATTGGGCGAAACAGTGAAAATTATCGGCAATATTCTTGAGGATAGGTGGTTTGATTACGGATCTTTCTTTAAGGATATGGGTTGAAAAACACACCGAGAGTTTCACCATGGAGACTTTTTCAGTATCCGGAATGCCTGTATTCCTATTGTGCGTAATGCTACTTTTGTACGAACTGCTGCATGAGAAATGGATAATCGGGTGACAGCGATGAAAACCTACACCGAGCTCTGCCAACTGACGACCTACGAGGAGCGGCTGGAGTATTTACAGCTGCACGGGGAAGTGGGGAGAGACACCTTTGGGTTTGACCGATGGCTGAACCAGGACTTTTACCAATCGAGAGAGTGGCGGCAGTTCCGGGACAGGATCATCGCAAGAGACAATGGCTGCGACCTGGGATGCAAAGACCATCCCATCACAGACTGGGTACTGCGGGATGGAAGACCCGTGCGGCCACGCATCAGCATCCACCATTTGAACCCCATAACAAAAGAAGACGTCCTCCGGCACAGCGAAAAGCTGCTGGACCCGGAGAACGCCATTTGTGTTTCGGCGGTGACACACAAGGCCATCCATTACGGGACAGGGAAAAAGCCGCAGCTGCCGGATGGAGAGCGAAAGCCGGGCGACACCTGCCCATGGAGGAAGTAATATGAACTGGACGAGTGCATGGATCAGCATGAAGCAGGGCCTGAAAGTAAGGCGGCACCACTGGAAAGGCTACTGGCGAATTGCCGGGGGAGAGCTTATTATCCACACGGCACAAGGAAATGACATTAACTTCCGGGAAGTGAGCGACTTTGGTATGAACCTGTGTCAGATGTGTTGCGATGACTGGGAAGTTGTGGAGGAAAACGAAAATGTATCCGAAGAAAGCATTCAGCACCCGGGAGCAGGATTACAGCGCCCTCCTGAGGAAAAAGCTGGAAGAGGCCGAAGTGATGCTCCGGCAGTTGAACCCGAGCATGGAAAGAGGCCTAGCACTGACAAAGCTGGACGAATGCCTGCTGTGGGCGAACGTTTCGATTGCCGGAACGGGCATCAGCAAGGATTGGCGTGTACCACATGAGAGGCCCGCACAGGGTTATCTTGTTCCCGAGGTTCATAGCGTTGACCCCGGGTTTTATGACTATGACTTTCAATTAAGGATGGCTGATGCCGTGCAGTCATCAATCCAGCGCGAGACGACCTTTGAAACAGATGCTGAAATGACTTACATGAATACTGCAAAAAATGCTGAAAGTGTGAAAGCAGCAGGAGAGCATATTGCGGTACGGAAAGCAGATACCACAGCCCATGAACTTGAAAAGCTGAAAAGCATGGTATCCGCAGCCAATGCTCTTAGCAGTGCAATTGACAAGTGGAATGAAGAGAAAAAGTCATGGGAGGTACATCAAAATGAGCGAGAGCATCCTGACCAGTGTAAAGAAACTGCTGGGGGTGGCGGAAGAGTGCACGGACTTTGACCCGGACATTGTGATGTACCTGAACAGCGTGTTTCTGGTACTGACCCAGATGGGGGTAGGGCGCAAAGAGGGGTTCTTCATCACGGGAACCGGGGAGACGTGGGAACAGTTTCTTCCGGACCCGATAAAAGCGGCAGCCGTCAAGGCGTATGCAGCAGTAAAAGTGCGGCTGCTGGGCTTTGACGTGCCACAGAGCAGCACCACCATGGAAGCACTGAAAAATACCGCCTCCGAGATGGAATGGCGGCTGAACGTGGAGCATGATAAGCCGGAGGAAAACGCATGAGTCTTCTGAAAGTCGTGCATGACTGGGCGATGGAACACCAAAAGAAAGCAGAGCGCTCAGAAAATCCGTATGCGCTCTGCAAAAGTTGTACCAAACACGGAACCATGCGCTGCCCGAACAGCAGTTTGTGCTTTGCATTGGAAAGCAAGCCATATTATCAGGCGAAACAGTAAGGGGAAGAAAAAATGGCACTCTCGAACACGGCCACGCCAATCTACTACGGCCGGTTTCGGGAGGCCGTGATGCGTGGCGAGATCCCGGTTTGCAGGGAAATTTCCATGGAGATGAACCGCATTGACGATCTCATTGCAAACCCCGGCATCTGGTATGACGACAAGGCTGTGAACGGCTTTATCGCGTTTTGCGAGGACGAGCTGACCTTGACCGACGGCGGCGACGTGAAGATGCTGGACAGCTTTAAGCTGTGGGCCGAGGAGATCTTTGGCTGGTATTACTTTGTGGAGCGCAGCGTGTTTGTGCCAAACCCCCACGGAGGCGGCGGGCACTACGAGACCAAGCGGATCAAAAAGCGGCTGATCCAGAAGCAATACCTCATCATTACCCGCGCGGCCGCTAAGACCATGTACCTGGAGTTTTTGCAGGCCTACTTCATGACCGCGAACACCAACACCACCCAGCAGTTGACCACGGCACCGACCATGAAACAGGCAGAGGAGGTGCTGGCACCATTCCGCACAGCTTTAGCTCGAGCCAAAGGCCCCGTGATGAAGTTTATGACGGAGGGCAGCCTGCAGAACACCACCGGCAGCAAAGCCGACCGTGTGAAGATGGCCAGTACCAAGAAAGGCATCGAGAACTTTTTGACCAACAGCCTGCTGGAAGTGCGGCCCATGACCATTGAAAAGCTGCAGGGACGGCGTGACACGGTGGCGACCGTGGACGAGTGGCTGAGCTGCGACATCCGGGAGGACCCCATTGGCGCCATTGAGCAGGGCGCGGCCAAGAACGAGAACTATCTCATTGTAGCGGCTTCCTCTGAGGGAACCGTGCGCAACGGCTGCGGCGATGACATCAAAATGGAATTGATGCAGATCCTGAAAGGGGAGTACATCAATCCGCACGTGTCCATCTGGTACTACAAGCTGGACTCCCTGGATGAGGTGGGCCAGCCGGAAATGTGGCTGAAGGCCAACCCAAACCTGGGCAAGACCGTGAGTTACGAGACCTACCAACTGGACGTGGAACGTGCCGAGAAATCGCCCAGTGCACGAAACGACATTCTGGCAAAGCGCTTCAATCTGCCGATGGAGGGATACACCTATTTCTTCCCATACGAGGAAACACTGTGCCACCGCCACCGGGATTACTGGCAGATGCCCTGCGCCATGGGAGCGGACCTTAGCATGGGGGACGACTTCTGTGCTTTTACCTTTCTGTTCCCGTTGACAAACGGATATTTTGGGGTAAAGACGCGGGACTACATTACCAGCTATACCCTGAGCCAGCTGCCCGTGAGCCGACGGCAGCAGTATGAGCAGTTTATGCAGGAGGGGACGCTGTTCGTCTTTGACGGCACCGTGCTGGACATGATGCAGGTGTACGACGATCTGGACAACTTTATCCAGCAGAACGAATACGACGTGCGAGCCTTTGGCTACGACCCGTACAATGCAAAAGAGTTTGTGGAGCGGTGGGGCATCGAGAACGGCACCTTTGGTATCACGAAAGTGATCCAGGGCGCCAAGACCGAGAGCGTACCGCTGGGAGAGCTGAAGAAACTGAGCGAACAGCGGAAGCTGATCTTTGACGAGCAGCTGATGCAATTTGCCATGGGCAACTGCATCACACTGGTGGACACTAACGGCAACCGCAAGCTCTACAAACAGCGGCAGGACCAGAAGATCGACGCCGTGGCTGCCATGATGGACGCCTATGTGGCCTGGAAACAGAACCGGGATGCGTTTGAATAAAACGGAACCACCAGCGTATCACGAAACAGAACGTAGTACACTAGCGGTTTCTTGTTTTTAGATCTTTTGATAAACACTTCCGTCAGAACGGAGGTAGAGTTCAGATGGCTCGGAGGGCTTGTCCAGTGCTTCTTCAATAAACGCAAGAAGCGGAGTCTCCGATTGCGAATTCAGGGTGTCGTACAATTCCAGAACTTTATGTTCGCTCTGTGATACATCGCCTTTCAGCAGACCCTTTTTCTTACTTTCAAGGTCCTTGTTGATCCTGTCGGAGAATTTTGTTATGGCACTGATCATGCGGTTCTGCGTCAGTGCAAACAGAGGCTTTGCATCCGCGCTGATATTTGCAAGATAGGATTGGTTCCAGTTTTGCGAATAATACGCTTCCATGATCGTGCTGATCGCGTAAAGCTGCGAGGCGAGATCAATTCCTTGTTTGTTCTGCAATACAGTTTTTGCTTGATTTTCGTTGGACTTTGCAGCAGCAGAACTCTCCAGCTGTTCTGTGTAAAATTCTACGTCTGCAACCGCTTTGATTTTTGCTCGCTGAAGATTCCCGATCGTAGCCATGCGCTGCGGTTCACTGAGCATGATAGTTGCGTAATTTGCGAGCGCATATTTTACGAAGGTAAGCTCCGATAGCAGCTCAGTACGCTTGGATGCCTGAAGGAATGCCAGAAGGTCGTCCAGCTTCCGGTTGACCTCTGTCAGCTTGGAGCTGATATCTGTAAGAAAATACTGGCCGGTTGCAAAAGATGCTACACTGAACATCTGGAAGGCAGCAACTGCTGTGGGATTGACCTTATACAGAGATGCACTTCCGGCAAAACTGCCTGCTGCGTCTATCATTGTGGTGGACTGACCCCCCTGATGGAGATTCATTAAAGCCCCCTGAATGCCCTTCGGAAAATGGAGAACATACAGATTGGATACCGTGTCAGCCACAAGCTGCGCAGGAACCAGCTGTAGAAGGGCGTTTGCTGTAATGCCAGCCTGCTCCGGAAATTTAATCTTCCGAAAGCGGGATGTATCGCCAAAATCAAAAGAAACATCGCTTGCGGTCACTTCGCAATTAAGGTTCTGCATGGAAAGCTGTTTGTCGTCCGCCATTGTGAGTCCTCCTCATGTTGATATGTTTATCATACAGCATAGGAAAGTAATTTGCAATAGAAAATCAAAAGGGGCAGAAATGTGGCGATGGAATGATGGTACAACGGAACTGTACCATTACGGAGTCAAATTTAGACATCATTCCGTAATACGGTACATCTGAACGCATCAGCTTAATTGCTGGTGCGTTTTTTGTTTGTGAGGAGGTGAACATTATGGTATACCGAGATGAACTTTATCATTGGGGCATCAAGGGCATGAAATGGGGCGTGCGTCGATATCAGAATAAAGACGGAACCCTAACCGAGGAAGGTAAGAAGCGGTACGCGCATGACCATGAAGATTACACTAGAGCTCATACGAAGAAAAGTGTCAGGGAGATGAGCGACAGTGAACTGAATGCTCGAATCAATCGACTACAGAAAGAGCAACAGTATGAACGGCTTACTACTTCTCCTAGCAAGCTACAGAAAGCAATTAAAATTGCCGGAGCAACTGCCACGGCGCTTGGGACCATGCAATCATTGGCTCTACTATGCCCGATAAAGACAACGGTGAGGAGGATGAAACCGTGAAGCAGAATGTTTTTGACAAGGACACCCATGAGACTGTGCTGAAGCACAGCATCGACGAGATCAACGGCATCGTGAAGACGGCAAAGAGCCACGGCACCATGAAGCAGGCCTTTGAGGATGCCATGGATGCGGACGAGCTGGCCCACAGCATCGACAATGTGGAGTGGCTGTTCCCCGAGGACCACGTGCTGGACACCCCGCCCAAGATCATTGACCGGGACCAGACCTGGGTGGGCATCGTGATGGGCGGCGTACACCACATCCCCTTCAGCCGCTTCAAGAGCCAGTTCGCCGACCTGACCGAGGATGATGCCCAGGCCAAGGGTTACATCAAGGGCAACTTTAAGAAGGAGCAGGTGTTTGGCCTGCTGCGCCGCTCCACCAGCCCCACCACCGTGTACAAGAAGCAGAAGATGGATCGCGATGACGTGATCGACATCACCAGCTTTGATGTGGTGGCATGGCTGAAGCAGGAGATGCGCGCCAAGCTGAATGAGGAGATCGCACTGGCCATCCTGTTTGGCGACGGCCGCCCCGCTGCCAGCGAGGACAAGATCGACGAGAACTGCATCCGCCCCATCTACAACGACCAGGATCTGTTTACCATCAAGACCCAGGTGCCCGCCACCGGCAAGACCGTGGAAGAGAAGTATAAGGAGCTGATCAAGGCCGTGCTCCGCTCCCGCAAGGAATACAAGGGCAGCGGCACCCCCACTGCCTTTATGAGCGAGGACGCCCTGACCGAGATGCTGCTGCTGGAGGACACCATCGGCCACCCGCTGTATGCAGACGAGGCTGCACTGGCCCGGAAGCTGCGCGTGGCAAAGATCGTGACCGTGCCCCGCATGGAGGGTATGAAAGGCGCCAAGGGCGGCGACCTGGCCTGCCTGATCGTGAACCTGGCTGACTACACCGTGGGTGCCGACAAGGGCGGCGCTGTGAGCATGTTCGACGATTTCGACATCGACTTCAACGCCATGAAGTACCTGATCGAGACCCACTGCTCCGGCGCACTGACCACCCCCTACAGCGCCATTGCCGTGGAGTTTGCGGCCTGATGACGGAAAGGAGAACCAGAAATGCTGAAGAAAATGTACGAGACCGGCTATGACCTGCACGTGGCAAACTACGTTGCCTACCTGCACACCGACAAGGCCCTGTATGAGGACGAGGCACACAAGACCAAAGCCAAGAAAGCGGACGTGGAGAAGGCCTTTAAGCTGGGCCGTCTGCTGGTTGTGGCTGCCGATAAGACCTACCTGCCCATTGCCCTGCTGGCAGCCGGTGTTGTGGTGACCGACGGCACCACCGCCACCACCTGCACGGCTGTGGCAGACGAGGGCTGATTTGGTTGGTCCTGTGGTTAGTAGCAACTAATCAAAATGGAGGAACAAACCGATGAAATGGAGCGGGAAGATCGGGTTTGCGGAGGACACGGACGAATCGGCCCCCAGCGTATTTGCAGAGCGAATCGTAGAGCGGAGCTATTACGGCGACGTGCTGGAGTTTGGGCGGCAGATGCAGGGGAGCGACCAGGTCAACGAAGACATCCAGCTTGGAAACCAGCTGAGTGTAGTGGCCGACCCCTTTGCATCGGCGAACCTCTACAACCTGCGGTATGCAACATTCATGGGCCAGCGGTGGAAAGTGAGCGCTGTGAAAGTGCAGCTGCCCCGACTGGTGCTGACGTTGGGAGGGCTCTGGAATGGAAACACGCCGGAACCTTGACACGAAACTGCGTGAAGTGCTGCAGGAGGCGACCGGGAAAGAGAACCTTTATTTCCAGCCGCCTGCCGGTTACAAGCTGAAATACCCCTGCATCGTGTACAGTGAAAGCCGGCGGCAGAACCGCCACGCAAACGACGGAGTGTACGCACAGCACCTGTTTTACACGGTGACCGTGATCGACTCCGACCCGGACTCGAAACTGAAAGCGGCCGTAAGCGTATTGCCGAAATGCGCCTACGACCGCTCTTTTGTTTCGGACAATTTATACCACACCACTTTTACCATTTACCAATAAGGAGGAATACCATGGCAAGACTGATTTGGGATGCCGTAGGCGAGAAGATCTACGAAATGGGCACCAAGATGGGCGTGCTCTACCCCATGAACAACGAGGGCAGCTACGACAATGGCGTGGTCTGGAATGGCCTGACCGCTGTGACCGAGAGCCCCTCCGGCGCGGAGGAGACCAAGCTCTACGCCGACGACATCAAGTATGCAAGCCTGCGCTCTGCCGAGGAGTACGCCTACACCATTGAGGCTTACACCTACCCCGAGGAGTGGGAGCCCTGCGACGGCTCTGCCCACGTGGCAGCCGGCGTGACCATCGGCCAGCAGAAGCGCAAGGCATTCGGCTTCAGCTGGGTGACCACCAAGGGCAACGACGTTTCCGACGAGGTGGGCCAGAAGATCCACGTGGCCTGGAACAGCACGGCTTCTCCCTCCGAGAAGAGCTATGCGACCATCAACGACAGCCCGGACGCCATCACCTTTAGCTGGGAGTGCAGTGCATCCCCCGTGAACGTGACTGGCTACCGCCCCAGCTGCCACATGGAAATCGACTGCTCCAAGCTGAAAGAGAAGACCGTGAAGGCCATCGAGGACAAGCTCTGGGGCACCGAGACCGCCGACGCCACCCTGCCTACCCCGGACGAGCTGATCCAGCTGATCACTACCAGCGAGGCAGCTGAGTAAACCTCTTATCGAAAAAAGGAGAAGAAACTATGTACAAGAAAACGATGAGGAGCTGCTGGCAAAGCGGACCGAAGTGGTGACGCAGCAGATCGAGCTGCAGGCCGACCGGGTGGACATTGCACAGGAGCAGTACGATAAGCTCTTGGCCAAAGCCGGAAAAGACAACGACAAGACCAAAGACGCTTACGCCACCTTGCTGGATGAGCAGGCATCTTTGGAAAAGCTGAAGGCCAGCCGCTACGACGACATCTGGGAAGATGTGCTGAAGCGGTATGAAAACGACTCCAAGACTGCCGAAGACGAATACAACCTGTGGGCCTCCCTCTACGAAGACACTGCCTCGGTGACCGAAGCGGCGAACAAGAAGATGGAGCAGATCAACAAAAAGATCGCTTCACAGGCAAAAGTAGTAACGGCAGCGGAGGAGGAGTACACCCAGCTGAAAGCGGAATTTGGCGAGCAGAGCCAGAAGACGCAGGAAGCTTACCGCAAGTACCTGGAAGAGCAGAAGGACCAGCAGGACCTCATCAACGAGCTGGAAAAGGCCCAGCTGGAGCAGTTTGACAACCAGATTGCCCGATATCAGAGAGAAGCCAAGATCGTGCAGAACCGGCAGCAGATGCTGGCGAAGATCTACGCAGACGGCGACCTCTCGGGCCGGGAAGACGCCTACACCAGCGCCGTGGAGAAATACGGCGAAGGCTCGAAACAGGCACGGCAGGCCGCGCTGCAGGGGACCATGAGCTCCCTCATCAGCGTGGGAACCGCCATGACCAACATGAGCTCGTCCCTCAAGCAGCTGACCGAGTACCAGAAGACATACGACTACTATGTGGCCAAGGGTGAACAGAACAGCGACGATGCGCTGGATGCGCTCTCGGCTTTACAGAGCGAGCAGTACAACTTTGTGGGATTTGCCGAAAACCTGGCCGATGCCTTTGACATGACCGACAACGGCAAGAAAGCCATGATGCAGCTGGGATACACCATCTCCAAGAACTGGAAGCCCATTCAAAACGGCTTCAACAAAGTATGGAACCGGGTGCAGCAGAACTTCCCCGAGACGGCGAAGAAGCTGACCGCCACTCTGAACCTTGCTATGAGCGAGGGCGCAGCGGAGACGGCATCCAGCTTTATGCAGACCATTGTGGCGGCCATGAGCGGAGACTACGCCACGGCCATCGTCTCCGGCCTGAACACGGTGCTGAGCTTCATGAACACTGAGTTTGGCAAGGCCGTGCTGCAGGGGCTGGCAGGCATTTTCGCGAAAGCGATGACGGGACTCTCCACGGGAGGGTTCTTCACGAAGCTGCTGGGAAAACTGTTTGGCTCCAAGGGTGTGGCTTCTGCCGTGACGCAGACCGCGCAGGTGGCTGCGCAAACGGCGCAGATCGCCCAGAGCACGGGCGAAACGGCAGCGGCTGTAACAAACGCGGTTGCCCAGACGGCGCAAGTAGCCAAAGGCGGCGGATTCCTTGCCAAGATCCTCGGGTTCCTTGGAAAAGCTGGTACGGCCGCCAAGGTCGGGCTTGGAAAAGCCGTAGGCCTTGTGGGAGCAAAGTTTGCGGCGCTGACTGCCACCGGCGGGCCCCTTGCAGGCATTGCAGCTGCGCTGAGCAGCACCGGCCCGATCGGCATTGCAGTGGCAGCACTGATCGCAGGCGGTGGACTGGTGATCGCCAACTGGAGCAAGGTGAAACAGTGGTTCTCGAACTTCGGTACCTGGATGAAGGACAAGTTCTCCAAGCTGTGGAGCGGGGCCAAGGGGCTCATCTCCGGTGCTGTGGGCGTGGGCAAGAACATCCTGGGCGGCCTGTGGAAGGGTGTGAAGACCGTGGCAGGCGGCTTATGGAACGGCATCAAGAGCATCGGCAAGGGGATCATCAACGGCTTCAAATCGCTGTTTGGCATCCACTCGCCCTCGACAGTGTTTGCCGAGATCGGCCAGTACATGATGCTGGGTCTTCAAAATGGCATCAGCAGCAACGCGCAGGGCGTGAACCGCACGCTGGAGGATGTCTCGAAAGGGGCCCTCGATGTGGCCATGGACTGCTCCAAGCGGCTGCTGGCAGCCACCGACGAAGCCATGGAATACCAGCCCACCATTCAGCCGCTGGTGGACCTTTCCAACGTGCAGGCGGGCGCAGCATGGCTGGACGAGAACCTCTCGGACGGGGTACGGCGGGTAGGCTTTGAACTGGACCGCAGTGCCCAGCTGGCCGACATCGTTTCCCGCCGCGACGAAGCCCGGAAAGCGGCGCTCTGGCAGAAAGACGAACCAAAAACCGAAGAAATGTCCAACAAGGACATCGTGGAGGCCATCGGGACGCTGGGCGGGCGTATTGACAGCGTGGCGGAGGCCGTGAGCCGGATGAAGCTGAGCATCAACGGCAAGAAGTTTGTGGGCGGCATCATCAACGACGTGGACGAGGGGTTGGGGAAGATCGCCAGCAGGAACAGGAGATGACGCTATGATCGTCAACGGATTCACCCATTTGGGCGAGACCGAGATCGGCCGACACGAGCTGAGTTTCCAGGGCGTGGACCTGCGGGGAAACATCATCCCGGGGAGTGTGCTCTGGACGACGGAGCTTGGACTCATCCCGGCAGGGCCTCTAACCATTGCCCCTTTTAAGGAGGCGACCCAGTTTGATGACGTTCCCTCCTACCACGGGCAGCTGGAAAACGCCCTATACGCGGAAGCCCACACCTACTCGAACAGTACGGGAAGCTGGGACTTCTATTTTACGCACGACGGCAAGAACCGCTCCCCCTGGGACCAGTGCGCGGCAAGCGGCTGTGTAGGGGGAGAGGCCATTGCCACCGAATACGGGCAGGGCATCTATCATCTGGAATACAGCCAGAAAGCGCTGGAGAACTACCCGGGCTGGTATGTGCGGGCCTGGACGTTCTCGGGCGAGATGCGCAAGCTCATGAGCATGTTACAGGGACGGCGGGTACAAGTGACCATGCCGGACGAAAAGACTTACCGCGGCAGATGCTGGGTAAGCAAGTTTGACACTGACGACAGCGGGCGGATGACCGTGACCATCTCGTATGATCTGGTTCCGCCGGAACATTATCCGAATGAATAACCCTCTTACCGCTTTCGTCCTGCTGCGCAGGAGCGCTGCGGTGCTCTCCCGAAGGGGCGAGCCATGAGTAGAGGAATGATAAGGAGGAACACATCATGTCACTTTTGACGGGACACGACATCCAGATCGGAGCGTACCACTCCGCACGGGATTTTCATCTGATCCCGGCCAAAAAGTGCGTGGTGCAGCCTCCCAGTGAAAAAGTCATCTCATTGGATGTGCCGGGAATGAACGGGCAGGCAGACCTCTCCCACTCCATCACGGGATATCCCGTATTTTATGAGCGGGAGGGGAGCTGGGAGTTTTACTCCGACCTGGACTTCAACCGGGTATGGACTGCGTACCGGGACATCAAGCAGAAGCTGGCACTCCAATGCCAGACGAGTGCAAAGATCATCCTGGACGACGAGCCTACCTTTTATTATAAGGGAAAAGTGTGGATGGGCAACCAGCCGACCCAGACGGGCCAGAACACGAAGTTTACGCTGAACTATCGGCTGTATCCGTTCAAGTATTTGGTGAAACCTTTGGAAGAGGACTGGCTGTGGGATGACTTTAACTTTGAAACAGACCTCGCGCCGCAAAAGCTCGGGGATATCATATTGACGGCAGACAGCCCCAGCGCCGTGGTGCGCCTGCCGCCCACGGACAAGCCCGCCCTGCTGACCCTGAAAGGCTCCGGCGCGGGTGCGCGCTATGTACTGCGGTACAACAACGAGAACGGGGAGGTCATCAGCCAGGGATCGCTGTTTAAATTGGGGCTGTTCCAGTGGCAGGG
>OIXA01002174.1_pt1 | contig 23101 bp, 19 predicted proteins | sample 1587721 | NCBI WGS metagenome assembly OIXA01 (sample SAMEA3888900, study PRJEB22519) | human gut metagenome | biome: human gut; feature: human-associated habitat; material: faeces | place: Denmark | collected 2013
AGATACGTCGTACAGATGGCAAACCGCTAATGCTGAATCAGGACGGATGTCTGATCGGAGATTTTGATCAGTGGGAAATAGAGATACGACAACAGGGATTGCACCTGGTTGTGCCGAAAGGAGTGAGAGTATGAATGGCCGAAGGCAGAATTTGCTAAATGGAAGGACCGCACTTTTGCTGGCCGGGACCGGTCTGATCTGTGTGGTGGCAGTGGCAGGAACACTGGAGAAAAGCATGCAAGGGTGGATACATACTGTGGCTGTGGTCTTGTTGGCTGCATTGTTTTTTGCAAATTATATATGGCTGTCAGGAGGACGGGCTGAAAAAGCACCCTACCGGTATATACAAAGTGGCAGCTGTATCCCGGTGATCCTATATGGATGTTATGTGTTTGGCAGTCTGGATTTTGCGGTGTATAGTTTGTTTGTACAGTGTATGGTAATGTATCTGTTTCTGGATCTGAAACTTTTCAGAGTTAATGAAGCCCTTACGGTCATTACTTTTTTGGCCCTGATCCTGGTTGAAAAGGCAGGAGCGGCAGGAATTTCCTATGACAAAAGTACTTTGGTTGGAGCAGGATGTCTTGCGTTTTCTTTGTGGATCACAGATATGAGGATCCAGACGAACCGGCGGGTGAAATTATATATGGAAGAACAGGAGATGTGTCAGGAGGATCTAAACCGGATTCTGGAGTCTAAGTGCAGGGAGGCCAAAGAGGAAGCTCAGGGAAAACAGGAGTTTTTGACGATCCTGTCAGAAGAAATACGGCAGCCTTTGTATGATCTGCTGGAGCAGGCCGGGTCATCATCTGAAGGCGGGTACCGGGAACAGACAAACAGTTCTGAGAAAATGTCAGGAACCGGACGGAGACTTCTTTCAATCCTCAACAGCATTACAGATTATTCCAAGGCGCAGAGTGGAACGCTGCCATTACACACAAAGGATTATCAACCAAAGACGGTAATGGAGTTGCTGCAGATGGTTTTTGGCGAAGAAACAGTGGAATACAAAATAGATCAACATATTCCCGAATGGCTTCATGGAGATGATGTAAGACTGACACAGGTTCTTATTTATCTTTTGAACCGTTAATGGTTGCGGCAGTCATTTATTATATTCTGGTTAAATCAATGAGTATGATTGGAAACAGACTGGAAAAACGGATCCGTGTCAGTGAAATTCGATAAATAATAAAATGAAATGTCGGCGTAACTGTAGTTTACGCCGATGTTTTCACGATTTATGTAATGGATGGTCAGTGATCCATCAAAAAGGAAAAGGATCCACGAATTTTGAGGTGATCCGGAAAGGTTTGGTGATGAATATGGCAGAAAATATTTGGCCGGAGGGAAAAAAATGTGCTTTTTGCCTGGGCTTTGATATGGACTCCAATCTGATCTGGTTTAATAAGATCAAAGATATGGAAAATGGTATGCAGTTTATTAAGGGACCTTCGGTGGGAGAGTATGGACCGAAACGAGGCGTGGATCGCATTATGAATCTGCTGGAAAAATATGGTGTGAAAGCCACCTTTTTTATTCCGGCAGTTAATATGGAACGAAATGTTCCTCTGGTGGAACGTATTTTGGACAATGGACACGAAATTGCCCATCACGGTCTTTACCATGAACCGTCTTATGGAGATACGGTGGAGGAACAGCTGGAGATCATAGATAAGAGCCAGGAGATCTTTAAACGGATTATCGGAAAACCGGCAGCAGGATTTCGGTGTACCGGGGGACTTTGCGAGGAAGCGGAGGAAGTTCTTTATAATGATTCCAATACATTGTACACCTGTCAGGGAGAGAGCAGCGAACTGCCGGTGTTTATGGAGGTGAAGGGCAAAAAGACCCATACGGTCCGGATTTCCTGCAGACAGGAGGTGGATGATTATATTCAGATGGTTTATAATGCGTATCCGCCAATTCCGGCGGGACTGCCCCGTATATCCGCTTATGAAGATGTTTTGTCGAATTTTAAGGATGAGGTGGATGGCACCCTGCGTTTTGGAGGTGTACTATCAACGGCATTTCATCCGCAGGTATCAGGAAGTCCCGGAAAGTCCAAGATACTGGATCAGTTGTTAGCGTATATCACATCAAAGCCGGAAATATGGTGTACCAGTTGTGAAGAAGTTGCTTTTTATTGGCAGAAAAAGGGAGGTGCAGCCAATGTATAGAGAGGAGTTTCAATGGCCGGAGGGAAAGAAAAATGCCGTGATGATCAGTTTGACTCTGGATGCGGAATATTTTGGGATTGCCCAGTATCCGGAGGATAAAAATGCGGTGGCAGGTTTTAAGACCATGGCAGAATTTGGTGTCAAAAAAGGATTGGACAGAGTGCTTTCCGTATTGGATACCTATCATGTGAAGGCAACGGTTTTTGTTCCGGGAAAGGTGGCAGAGGAGTATCCGGATGCCATGAAAAAGATTGTGGAGCATGGTCACGAGATTGGGGTACACGGGTATGAGCATGAAAACTTTGCACTGCTTCCGGAAGAAAAACAAAAAGAAGCTATGGAGAAGAGTGTGGAGGTTGTAAAGGAAGTTTGCGGTGTGACACCGGTTGGTTTCCGGGCACCGGAGGGAGAATTGACGCGGCGTACGCTGGAAATCGCAAAGGAAGCCGGGATTGTTTATTCCAGTACGTTGGGAAATGATGACAGACCATACTATAATGTCCTGAATGATCAGGGAACCTCCATACTGGAAATACCATTCCACTGGGCATTATTTGATGCACCGTATTTTGCATTTCATTTCTGGCCGCCGGTACCGTATGGTCAGGGGCGTATCTCCAGCTTTAAAAAGGTTCTGACCAACTGGAAATGGGAATATGATGTATTTCGTGAGGAGGGGCTGTGCTATGTGCTTCAGCTGAATCCTATGACCATTGGAGATCCGGGTAAAATTTATATGCTGGAAGAGCTTCTGACATATATTCAGAAGGACCGGGATGTATGGTTCGCTACCGGAAAAGAAATTTACGATTACTGTGAAGTTGTTGGATAAATTCAGGATCGGAAAAGAAAAGTCTCGATAAAAATAAAAATTGTTTACATGAGAAAATCGCTTAGATCAAAATCTAAGCGATTTTCTTTTGAGGAATGTATATTCAATCTATAGGAAATTGTCAATGGTTTTCAGGATCAGCTTTGGAAGTACACCGAAGGTATACGGCTTATATAAGCGTTCAGTCCATTTATGGGCGTCTTTTCCGTAGCATCCGTAATTCAGAGCAGGAATATTTAATTCCTGTATTTTATCAACCGGCAATGGATAAAGTGCATTCATATCCGGAAAATTCCGGATCAGCAGATCAACAGATGCAGCATCATCATCAATTTTTAAATAACTGCTGTCACTTAAACTTGGGAAGAACTGCAGTATCTTGTAAGGAAGCTGTTCTTCCTCACTGAAGTTATGGACGATATCTGCGATCCGGTCGTAGAGCTCCTTTTCCTCCGGTATCTCTGCTTTTAAGGTGTTGTGAGGACAATACGGTGCAGAGAAGAACAACACGATAGTCGGTGTTGTTATCTGGGCTAGAGGAAGAAGTGTTTCTACCAGATGAAGTGGAATCTCTCGTTTGTCCACCCCTTCCGAGAGTTCTCTGGCCGTTTTTTCGGACAGGAAGCCATCAAGGTCGCCCTTATAGGTTTCTTTTACACGTTGATAAAGTTCATCGTAGGAAAGAACAGCGCATGGATAACTGTATGGCTGATATTCCTGATGATTGATCCGGCAGAATTCCTTATATTGTGAATTGATCCGTGTCATCATATGCTCCAGTGCTGTCCGGGCGTATGCTTTCAGTTCTGTTATAATGGTATCCATGGATTTGTTGTGGACAAAGTAATTGAAATAAACATATGCCGACTGTGCTGTCTGTACATTATAGAAATCCTTCAGATCCTTCATATACAGGACTGAGGGCGGCAGAGTATATTCTTCGTGATACCCGTCACAGGACTCGTGGTTCAGATTGATCAGACGGACCAGCTCGGCTGCTGTATTGGCAGCATCAAATCCCTCAAAGCATTGTCCGACATGAGTTTCCTTTCCGTAAATATAAAAGCATGGAAGAAGTTTTCCAACAGTTCCCGTGTAGATATACTGATGGGGATCGCCCTCATAAAGGGGGCAGGTATAATCATTATTGATTGCAAACTTGTATTGTAAGCCATATTTTTCCTGAAGGGCAAGCAGATGATCCAGCCCTTCAATAATTCCGGTATGCTGATTTTCTTCTACGGGATTAAAGGACACCAGAATATTTCCTTTTAACTTGTCCGGATTTTGGGACAGATATTTGATCAATACCATAAATACGGCATCTCCGCTTTTCATATCACAGCTTCCGCGGCCCACCAGATAATCCCCCGTTTCAATATCCTTTCTCAATACATCCGGGATATCATTGCTTGCAAGCATGGCATCCAGCAGCTTGTCACAGTCAAAGGCATATTCCTTAAAATGACCAAAATCTTCTACTCCGACAGTATCGATGTGTCCGTGAAACAGGATCGTATCTTTATAGTCGCCTGCAGTACCACGGAGCAGAGCAAACACATTTTTTCTCTGAAGCGGGTCATTTTTCAGAGGAATGGTGCAAAGATACTCCGGGTGTTCCTGAAAATAAGGAAGCTTCTTAAAATATCCATAGATAAAATCGGCAATTTTTGCTTCTCCTTCCGGCTCGCTGTTGACACTGGAAATGGACACCAGTTGTTTTGTTAATGTTTCCATTTCGTTATACATAAATATCACCTCATCTTTCTGGAAATATGTTCAAGTTTATATTTTTATAACATTTTAGACAGGAATTTCTTTGCACGATCAGACTTTGGATGGTTAAAGAATTCCTCCGGAGGAGCATCCTCCACGATCACGCTTTCATCCATAAAGATAATACGATCTGCCACTTCTTTGGCAAATCCCATTTCGTGGGTGACAAGGATCATAGTGATACCTGTTTTGGCAAGCTCCTTGATTACATCAAGCACCTCAGACACCATTTCCGGATCAAGGGCAGAGGTTGGTTCGTCGAACAGGATTACCTCCGGATCCATGGCAAGGGCACGGGCAATCGCAACACGCTGTTTCTGTCCACCGGATAAGGTGATGGGATAAACATTTGCCTTGTCATCCAGACCGACGCGGTTCAGAAGCTCATGTGCCCGCACAATGGCATCCGCTTTTGGTATTTTTTTCGTTTTCATTGGGGCATAGATCATATTTTTCATAATGGTCATATGTTCAAATAAGTTGAAATGCTGGAAAACCATGCCGACTTTCTGCCGAACTTCCCGGATCGGGGCGCCCTTGGCGGTAATTTCTGTGCCACATACTGTGATGGAACCGGAGGTTGGTGTTTCCAGCAGATTCATACATCGAAGCATGGTAGATTTTCCTGAACCGGAGGGACCGATAATAACAAGAACTTCTCCCTTTTGAACATCAAGAGAAATATCTTTTAAAACCTCCAGGTCTCCAAAGGATTTATAAAGGTGTTCCATATGTATCATATTTTCTTTTTCCATAGTATCCATCCTTTCTTTATTAGAAACTGGTAATTTCCAAAACATATTTTTTGGAAATAAAAAAGACGTTCTTTGAAAAATGTGTTTCAAAAAACGCCTTTGTTTTACGATACTCTGTATACAGTATACTATCGGAATTGCCTGATGTCAATAAAAGAAAGTGAAAAAAGTTAAAAAATATAGTTGACATACCGGGAAAAGGGTCGTATACTGTATACAAGCAAAACGAAGGCGTTGAGTGATCATAAACTCGACGCCTTTATTTTTTTGGAAATTGTATCATTTCCGATGGCTTGATTCATTATTACGATAGTTATATTTAGAAAGAAAGGGGTCTTTATTATGTCATCATTATCTCAGGACGCTTACCACAAAGTATTGAAATTATTTCCACCTTCACCATCACCTGCTTTTGAGGAGCCGGATCAGTTAGTGAAACACTGGGGAAAGGCATGGGGAGTAAACAGTGAAATCGGAAAGCTTCGTATGATACTGCTTCATAAACCGGGAGTGGAAATGAAATGTATTAAAAAGGAACTTTGGAATGATGAAGTAGGAGCAATCATTGCACCGGACAGATCCTGGTATTGGAGAGATAAAGAGGAGCCGGATCTGGATAAAATGATCGAGGAGCACGAAGCATTTGCCAAGGTGCTGCGGGACAATGGAGCAGAGGTTGTTTATCTGGATGGAATTGATCCGGACAGACCAAAGGCTGTCAATTGCCGTGATGTGGGAACAGCGATTCCGGGAGGCTTTGTTGTAGGACGATTTGCCCCGTTGATGAGACGTGGTGAGGAGCAGAGAGCTTCTATGTCTGTTGCAAAGCTTGGAATGCCGATCGTTCGTACGATCACAGGTACCGGTACTTTTGAGGGCGGCAATTTTATGTTTATTGATGATAAACATGCAGCCGTTGGTTATTCACAGAGAACAAATGAGGAGGGAATCCGTCAGTTACGGGAGGTTTTAAACGGTATGGGAATTGAGCTTCTGGTCATTCCGTTAACCGGTTTCCGTCTTCACATTGATGGATGCTTTATGATCGTGGATCATCACAAGGCAATCTATCAGCCGGAAAATGTACCGTATTTTATTTTGGAAAAATTAAAATCACTGGGCTTTGAAATGATCCAGATCGATCGGAGAGATACCGCTAATCCGATCAACTGTGTTCCTTTGGAACCCGGCAAGGTTATTATGATGGAGGGAACTGATTATACAGCAGATATTCTTGCCAAGAAGGGCATTGAAGTAATTCAGGTAGAGTACAGTGAGATCCAGAAGAATGGTGGTGGACTGCATTGCTCCAGTCTTCCTCTGATCCGTGATTTTATAACGTATTAATTGGAAAGGCACAGGTTATGATTATGTTAGCAGATATGATTAATGATTATGTAAAAGACAGCCCGGCTTACCGGGTAGGAATTACGATGGATGATGTGCGGGAGGATTATGTGCTGGCTGATTTCCGCGATGACATCTGTAAAATGAATGAGAATGAAAATCTGCTGGGAGTATCTCCGAAGGCAGTAAAGGCAATACAGGAGACGGCGGCTTTATGTAATTATTATCCGGAAGGAACCGGAAAAGCACTCCGGAGAAAACTTGCCGAAAGGTATGGCTTGTCAGAATATCACTATATGATCACGGAAGGAGCCAGTGTTGCGATCAATGTGATCGGAGAAGTGTTTATCCGGGAGGGGGATGAGGTACTGATCCCGGCACAATCATATGGTGCCTACGGAAACACGGCAAAACGGTTTAAGGGAACGCCGGTTTATGTTCCTATGAGGGGTGATAAGGGGATCGATCTGGATGCTGTTCTGGATGCCATTACGCCGAAAACGAAACTGATCTTTATCTGCAATCCCAACAATCCAACCGGTATGGCGTTAAATGATGAGGAACTTCTGGATTTTATCCGGAAGGTTCCTGATCATGTAATGGTTGTGGTAGATGAGGCATATTTCCAGTTTATCCGTAAGGAAGATTATAAAACAGCTTTGGACGCTATTACAGAGGAAAACTGCCGGGTAATGGTTATTCGTACTTTTTCGAAGGTTTACGGAATGGCAGGAGCCCGTGTGGGGTATGTGGTTTCCAGTCTGGAGGTTATCCGCTATCTGAGCCGTATGGTCAATTATTTTTGTACCAATAAGCTTGCGCTTGCCGGAGCGCTGGCGGCTCTGGATGATAAAGAATTTGAAGAATTAACTTTAAGTACCGTTCGCGAGGAACGTATTTATCTGACGCAGGAACTGGAAAAGATGGGATATTATGTCTGTCCATCGGATACCAATTTTATTTTTGTGGATTTACAGACTGATTCAATGAAGCTTTGCGAAAAAATGCAGCAATTTGGAATTATTCTTCGTGGAGATTATGATTACACCCGTATTTCGATTGGTACAAGAAAACAGAATCAGCGTGTCATTGAAAAATTAAAGGAAGTCCTTGGAAAGTAGGGCAGGAGGAGGCAGATATGAAAATCTTATTTTGCGATTATCAGATTCCGGTTCCTCATACCTATGAAAAGAAATTGATAGAAAAAGAAATTCCCGGAGCTGTTTTTGAAGAATATGTATATGAGGGCGATGAAAAGGAGTTGTATGACAAGGTTGCGGATGCAGATGCGATCATGACCTGTTTCCTGAAAATTGACCGTGTGCTGTTAGAGCATGCTCCAAAGCTGAAAATGATCAGTGTGGATGCTACGGGATATGGTGATGTGGATGTAGAGGCAGCAAAGGAAAAAGGAATCTGTGTTGCGACCCTCGGAGATTATTGCACGGATGAGGTGGCAAATCATACTATGGCACTGATCCTGGCGCTGGTCAAGCAGCTGAAACCATATGATGAACTGATTCAGGAGAAGCAGGTGTATCGTTTCCGTGAGCTGGAGGCACCGGTGAAGATTTCCAGACAGAAACTTGCGATTGTAGGTTATGGAAGGATTGGCAGGGCTGTTGCAAAGCGGGCAGCCGTTTTTGGCTTTGAGATTCTGGCGGTAACCCGTCATCCGGAGCAGTATGGAAAGAAAGAGGACGGAGTGACCTATGTATCTGTGGAAGAGGCATTAAAGGAAGCGGATATCGTTTCCAATCATATGAACCAGACACCGGAAAATGAGGATTATTTCGACTGGGATAAGTTTTGTCAGATGAAAAAAACAGCATATTTTGTGAATGTGGGACGTGGGGCCTGTGTTTCTGAAACAGCACTTGCCAGAGCATTGGATGAGGGAGAGATTGCCGGAGCCGGATTAGATGTTCTGAAGGGGACGCAGCCGGATCTGGAAAAGACCAATTTATGTCATCGTCCGAATGTGATCCTGACGCCCCATTCGGCTTTTTATTCAAAAGAAGTGATGGAGTTTCTCGCAGAAGCTCCGGCACGAAATGTAATATATTATTTTGATGGTCAGAAGAATAAAATTTCCAATATTGTCTGCTGACAAAAGGAGAGAGGAAAAGAAGTATGAAGGAGAGAAAAGCCTCAGTGGATCTGTTGCTGCAGGGCTCTCCGTTTCGTGGAATCTTACTTTTTGCCATGCCGATCATCGCAGGAAATATTTTTCAACAGATGTACAGTATTATGGATTCCGTAATCGTTGGAAATTTTGTTGGAAAAGAAGCACTTGCGGCGATTGGATCAGGTACGACCATTATCAATCTGCTGATAGAAATATTTATTGGCATGGCAACAGGTGTCAGTGCTGTTGTGGCAAAATATTATGGCGCACGAAATGGTGAAAGACTGCAGAAAACGGTTCATACTGCTGTCGCATTCAGCATTCTTGCAGGAGTTTTTCTGATTATTTTCGGAATTGTTATAACGCCACATATTTTGAAATGGATGAATACGCCGCAGGAGATGATACCGTCAGCTCTAAAATATTTACAGACATATTTTTGTGGTTCTCTGTTTCTGGTTTTTTATAATACAGGAACAGGAATTCTCCGGGGGATCGGAGATTCCAGGAGGCCGCTTTATATTTTGATACTCAGCAGTATCAGTAATGTCCTGCTGGATCTTCTGTTTGTTTGTGTATTTCGGACAGGAATTGCCGGCGCTGCCTGGGCCACGGTGATCTCGCAGGGGATCAGTGCGTTCATTGTTTTATATGTATTGTGTCGTGATACGGGGATGCATCAGTTAAAACCGGGACAGATCCGGCTGGGAAAAAGAGCCATGGGGGAAATTGCAAAAATGGGAATTCCCATCGGGATTCAAAGCGGACTGATTGCATTTTCCAATGTCGTTGTACAGACGAATATCAATTATTTTGGTGTGGATGCGGTGTCAGGCTGCAGTGCCTTTCTGAAGATTGACGGAATTCTGGTACTTCCGCTGGTAAGCTTTGGACTGGCAGCAATGACTTATACCAGCCAGAATCTGGGAGCGGGAAATATCGGCAGGATCCAGATGGGAAAACGTGCGACGATGATCATCTGTTTGTGTTATATTATTCCGGCATCTGTCTTTGTATGGATCTTTGGAACGCCATTGATCGGTCTGTTTTCCCATGATAAAGCCGTGATTGCCTGTGGAAAGACTATGGTGCAGGTGATGACACCGGGCTATTGGATGCTGGGAGTGGCTCATGTATACGCGGGGATTTTCCGTGGATGTGGCAAGTCGTTCCAGACAATGCTGCTTATGCTGTTCAATCTTGTAGTTGTACGCTTTTTGTACCTTGCCGTGGCAGTAAAAATACATCATACGCTGGCAGTGGTGTTAAGTTCTTATACGGTTTCATGGGTGACGGTCATGGTGTCTGCAATACTTATGTCCAAATTTATAGAAAAAAAAGATAATATATGGAATCCGGTTGATAACAGAAAGGAGCAGTGAGTCTATGGATAAAAAAACAAGCCTTTTTTTGGAGAGAAGAAGTATCCGGAAATATAAGCCGGAAAAGGTAAAAAAAGAAGATCTGGATGCAGTGCTGGAAGCAGGAATATATGCGCCCTCCGGGGAAAATCATCAGGAAACCATCTCTATTGTGATCCGGGATCCGGAGCTGATCCGTAAATTATCCAGGATCAATGCGTCCTATGAGAGCAATCCTGACAGAGATGCCTTTTATGGTGCACCGGTTCTGGTTCTGGTCATGGCGGACAGCCGGGTAGATACCTGGGTAGAGGACGGTTCCCTTGTCATTGGAAATATGTTAAATGCTGCTTATGCGCAGGGGCTTGGCTCCTGCTGGATCCACTGGGCGAGACAGGAGATGGAGACTCCTTTTGGACGGGAGCTGTGTAAAAAATGGAATATTCCGGAGGAGTACCGGGGGATTGGTTTTTGTATTTTGGGATATTCTGATGAAAGAGAGCGTCCGGCACCCCGGCGAAAACCCGGTCGAATTCTTTATGTGGATTGACTTTTTGTATCAAATATCAAAATAATGTTACTTTTTAGCTTAATAATTGTAGACGGAATAAAAATATAAAGATATAATGTTATCATACAGTACAGCAGAGGTCGGTTTGTATATGGGGTCTCGTCTGTTGTACACAGGTAGATTTTATTTATTTTGAAAGGAGTTTACAATATGAAAGTAGCAGACGGATTTTGGTTGAACAAAAAGGGTTATGATGTAAGATATGCATCTCAGGCATATCAGGTAACAACAACAGAGAATTCTATCAAGGTAATTGCCACACCTTACACAGTAATGAACAGAGGTATGACATTGGGCGGACCAAACCTTGAGATTACATATTCTTCTACATCAGAGAATATCATTAAGGTTCATATCGTACATTACAAGGGCGGTCTTGATAATATTCCACAGTTTGAGCTGAATGAGGATACCGGTTATGTGCCACAGATCACGCAGACCGAGGATAAGGCGGAGCTTGTTTCCGGAGACACAAAGGTAGTGATCAAGATCGGTGATGACTGGGATGTACAGTTCTATCATAAGGATAAGCATCTGACCGGTGGTGCATGGCGTTCTACTTCTATTATTAACGAGAGCCAGTTCGCAGCAAATGCGCGTATGGAGATGCAGGAGGACGATGAGTTCTTCAATTATCCACAGGATCCACACCGTACATACATCAGAGAGCAGCTTAAGACTGACATCGGTGAGTGCATCTATGGTTTCGGTGAGAAGTTCACTCCATTTGTAAAGAACGGACAGGTTGTTGAGACATGGAACTGCGATGGTGGTACGTGTTCTGACCAGAGCTACAAGAATATCCCATTCTATATTTCTTCTAAGGGATACGGTGTATTTGTAAACAGCTCTGATAAGGTGTCCTTCGAGGTAAACTCAGACACTGTTTCCAAGGTAACATTTACACAGCCGGGCGAGGAGCTTGAGTACTTTGTGATCGGTGGTAACAATCTGGAGGAAGTTCTGGAGAACTATACCACACTGACCGGTAAGCCATCCCTTCCACCGGCATATACATTTGGTCTGTGGCTGTCTACTTCCTTTACTACAAGCTATGACGAGGATACCGTTATGAGCTTCATTGATGGTATGAGAGACAGAAAGATTCCTCTGCAGGTATTCCATTTCGACTGCTTCTGGATGAAGGAGTATGAGTGGTGTAACTTCGAGTGGGATAAGGATATGTTCCCGGATCCCGAAGGTCTTCTGAAGAGACTTCACGAGGACAAGGGACTTGAGGTCTGCGTATGGATCAACTCCTACATCTCACAGCAGTCTAAGCTGTTCGATATCGGTAAGGAGAAGGGATACTTCATCAAGAATCTGGATGGCAGCGTATTCCAGGCAGATCTGTGGCAGCCGGGTATGGCAATCGTTGACTTTACCAATCCGGAGGCTTGTGACTGGTTCAAGGGTATGCTCAAGGAGCTCTTTAAGATGGGCGTAAATAACATCAAGACAGACTTCGGTGAGAGAATCCCAACCAAGTGTAAGTATTACAATGGTATGGACCCGATCAAGATGCACAACTACTACACATACCTTTACAATAAGGTTGTATTCGAGGCTCTTGAGGAATACTTCGGTAAGGATAAGGCTTGTCTGTTTGCACGTAGTGCTACTGTTGGTGGTCAGAAGTTCCCTGTACACTGGGGTGGTGACTGCTATGCTGAGTATTCTGCTATGGCAGAGACACTTCGTGGCGGACTTTCCCTCTGCTCCTCCGGTTTCGGCTTCTTCTCCCATGATATGGGTGGATTCGAGGCAACTGCACCGGCTGACGTATACAAGAGATGGTGTGCATTTGGTCTTCTTTCTACACACAGCCGTCTCCATGGTTCAACCTCTTACCGTGTGCCTTGGGTTTATGACAAGGACGGCGATACAGAGGCATGTGATGTGCTTCGTCACTACACTGTACTAAAGGGACGTCTGATGCCTTATCTGTGGGCTCAGGCCAATAAGACACATCAGGTTGGTGTACCAATGATGCGTTCTATGGTTATTGCGTTTACAGACGATACCGCCTGCAAGTATCTGGATCAGCAGTATATGCTGGGTGATAACCTGTGTATCGTGCCGGTTATGAATGAGGAAGGCAAGGCTGAGTTCTATGTACCTGATTGCGGTACCTGGACAGATATCCAGTCCGGTGAGAAGTATGAGGGTGGCAGATATTACACAAGACAGTGTGATTACTTCCAGACTCCGATCCTGGCTCGTCCAAACAGCATTGTTACTTATGGTAACTTCGATGCAGAGGACAAGATGACGGTTCTTTATGATTATCTGCAGGATGCAGAGGCAGTGATCTATGGTCTTGAGGATGGTAAGAGCGCATCTGCAGTGATCTATGACAGTGAGTCTAACAAACTTACAGAGATCAAGGCAGTCAGAAACGGCAATGTGATCGATGTTACATATGACGCAAGCGACAGAAGCTTCAAGATCACAGCAGAAGGTAAGACAGTGGATGCTGCTGCCGGAAGCACAAGCGTGCAGATTACTCTGTAAGAGTGGATTTAAGAATTTATGATATAATTTAAGAAAGCCCTGCGGCATTTGTCCGCAGGGCTTCTTTAATTATTTATGATTCATACATTAAATCTCCAGCTTCAATTGCTCAAAGGTTTCGTCAGCGGAAACAGTATTATCCTGTGTTTGGAGTATTAATGCAAATTGAAATGGAATAACGTTGATGGTATAATGTGAGCAAAGGTGAAATTGAACATGAAAGTACACAGGTTTTTGAAAAATATGCAATGTATACTTGATAGGAGGGGGAGTTGAATGAAAATAAAATATGCTAAAAGATTTCTATGTCTCCTGCTTGTGGCGAGTTTATTGTGTGGGTGCGGCAGGGCCCGTATAAAAAGCTCATACATAAAGGAAGGGTTTGATCTTCTAGTGGGGCTGGGAGAAGGCTTGGTGAAAGGTTTGGTGAATGCATGGACGAGTGATGGGGAAGATGATGATTATGTAGATGTTGATTTGATGGAAGGCGATGAGAAGCTGACAAAACAGGCAGATCAAGTTTATGAAGCACTAAAAGAAGGAGATCGTGAAAGTATAAAAAAGATGTTTTCCCCATATACAGCAGAACAATATGATCTGGATAAAGAAATAAAAAAATTATTTAAGAAAATAGAAGGAAATGTGGTCAGCGTCCAGAAAGCAGAGGGATGGACGGGGGGATATCAGCATGATGCAGAAAAAGGATACCTTTATGTACGTTCAGAGGAAAGTTTGAGAAATATTAAAACAGACACGGGAAAAACATATTGTATGAAATTATATGGATATTACTCAAACTCCCAGTCGGAAGATAAGGTGGGAATTAATTTATTATATGTCTGGGAGGGAGAAAAACTTAATGATGCTCATGAAGTTTATGAAATAGGTGATAGCGTGTAATGATAGTTCGATAGTTTGCTAAATGAGTTGAAGGGTTTGCGAAAATGGATTATAAATAATTTGCATTATAGTGAAAGTAAGCAGGAAAAGAGTATGTTATTTTTCTTTATACAAATGCTTAATATAGTATTTATGAAATCATTGCAGTACAAAAATGTATCGTTTCAAGAAGAAAATGAATGGAGATTGTTTTTTAAATATCCCATAACGAAAGAAGCGGAATGTATATATGGAGAAGGGAGTAACAAAATAGTACTATCTGGTGAAATGATAGAACTGGCTGAAGAGACAACGGAAAGGAGCTGTATTGAATGATAGATATATATACAGAAAAAAAAGACTCAAAAGACTGGATACTTCAGAATGACTTGTATTTCAACCTGAATACAGGCAATGAAGAAATGTCACAAAAAGAGATAGATTTAATCCGGAAAATAGATGAAGCAAAGCTGACTCCTGATAAGCATATTGAAACAAAATATGGTTTAGGCACAATCCGCAATTTATCATCGGGCTGTAAGACATTACTTAATATTGTGAAGCATTCTGATAAGGTAGTAAATGTTGAGGAATGCGGTCCGAATGTACTTAGAATTATTTTTACTATGGATGATATAAAAATTTATATGTCCCGGCCAACACTTTTTGATATTCCGGATAATGCACAAATTCGTTTTAATGATTCTGATATAGTTACCGGTGGACGAGGGTATAATGCCTGGTGGAGCAAAGAGTATGAAAGGAGAGAAGAAAATGATTTATAAGAGTATTACATTTAAAGCAGCTCCGTTTTTATATAACCTGGAATTTGATGATAGAATTACTCTTGTTGGCGGAGATAGCGGTACTGGTAAAACAGTGCTTTATGAGATGCTGGAAGATATAAGATTAACAGATAAATATAGGGCCATCAGGTTATTTAATTATAAAACAGATAATTTCTTGGAAGCGATAAAACTGTGCAGAGATAGCTTCGTTGTGATAGACAATGCGGATTACCTGATCAATGATGATGTAAGGAGATTTATTAATTTTGAGTTATCAAATCAGTATATGCTTTTTTTACGAAACTGTGACGGTCTCAATGTATCAGATAAGAGTTTTAAGGTGTTAAGGTTTGATAACAGCAGGATAACACTGGAAGAGGAGTTGTGATATGAGATATTTATGGACGGAAGATACTGGTGCAGGGCTTCACTTCTGGAAATTAGTTAATCGGATTTTCTTTGAGGATGAGCTTGTAATCGAAAGTAAAGGAAGTAATCAAGGATTATTAGATGCAGTGGCAGAGTTAGAAATTAAAGATGACGATATATATTATATTGCATTTGATTATGTGGTTGATAATCAGGATATTCGTAACAAATATCGTATTTTAAAATCATTTGAAGAGAAATCAGAGGAGAAAATCATAATTTTGGATATGATTTGTTTTGAATATCTAATTCTGGCATTTGAAAAGCTGGTAGAATGGACTGGTGCAGGAAAGACAGATAAAATGAAAATTCGTGAAGAAGTTTTGGCGGCAGTTGAGAACCATCGAATTGATTTATCAAAGATTGATGACGGAAAGACCTTGCAGTACATAGCTGGCTTTAAGAAATATTCTACAGAACGAATAATGAAATCATTGGTTGGTGAATTTACACAACACGAAAAGTGGTCTGTTAAGGGGAATCTTATGGGAGAATGCTGGTATAAGGATTGCTGTGTGTCAGAGCATCCGGATAGTCTTAGGTGCGGTAAGCCGGAGATTGAGGATGGGGATGAGAAGATAAGTCTGCTGATACGATCGGAGGAGATAAAAAAATTATTACAAGTAGTAAATGATACTTTATGAGAGGAAAAAAGAGGGTATCCTGACAAAAGTGTCATTCGCCTGGCTTTCAAAATAAAAGAGAAAGTTTCGCTGTAAAAGAACATGTTATTGAATAAAAACCGTCAATAGCAGTCTTGTCATAGAGATTGAAAAATGTTAGTGTAGGTTATGTTAAAAACTGTCTGTTGACAAAAGGGGACTTTTTAGAGAAAATAGGCAGTGTAATACTACAAGTGAAATGAGACAACGTTAAGGAGGAAAAGACGAAATGGTAAATTTTAAAGAATGGGACGGATTTGAAGGACGTCTCTGGAAAGAAGAAATCAATGTCCGTGATTTTATCCAGAATAACTATACTCCATATGATGGAGATGAGTCATTTCTGGAGGGACCAACCGAAGCAACCGATAAGCTTTGGGGCAAGCTGCAGGAGCTGCAGAAGGAGGAACGTGCAAAGGGCGGTGTCCTTGATATGGACACGGATATTGTATCGTCTCTGACCTCCCACGGACCAGGATATATCAGCGAGGATTTAAAGGATCTGGAGCAGATTGTTGGTCTCCAGACAGATAAACCGTTAAAGCGTGCATTTATGCCTTTCGGTGGTATCAAGATGGCAGAGGAGTCTCTGAAGATGTATGGCTATGAGCCAAATCCGGAGCTTCATAAGATCTTCACTGAGTACCATAAGACACATAACCAGGGTGTATTTGATGCTTATACACCGGAGATGAGAGCAGTCCGCAAGAACAAGATCATCACAGGTCTTCCGGATACATACGGACGTGGACGTATCGTAGGTGATTATCGTCGAGTTGCTCTTTACGGTATCGATCATCTGATCGCAGAGAAGGAAGCGGATAAGGCAGTCTGCGGAAGCGGAAGCATGAAAGGTGAAGTGATCCGTCTTCGTGAGGAGCTGCAGGAGCAGATCAATTCCCTCAGGGGAATGAAGGAGATGGCAGCCATTTACGGTTACGATATCTCTGAGCCGGCAAAGAATGCAAAAGAAGCTGTTCAGTGGACTTACTTCGGTTATCTTGCTGCTATTAAGACACAGAACGGTGCTGCAATGAGTATCGGCCGTGTCTGCACATTCCTTGATATTTATATTGAGAGAGATTTAAAGAACGGTACACTGACAGAGAAAGAGGCACAGGAGCTCATCGATCACATGACCATGAAGTTCCGTATGGTCAAGTTTGCACGTATTAAGTCTTACAACGAGCTGTTCTCCGGAGATCCGGTATGGGCTACCATCGATCTTGCCGGTATCGGTGTAGACGGCCGTCATATGGTTACCAAGACGGATTATCGTGTTCTTCATACCCTGGAGAATATGGGACCTGCTCCGGAGCCAAACATCACGGTACTTTATTCCTCCGATCTTCCGGAGAACTTCAAGAGATATGCAGCAAACATCTCCATCAAGACCAGCTCTGTCCAGTATGAGAATGATGATGTCATGAAGCCTGTATGGGGTGATGATTACGCAATCTGCTGTTGTGTATCTGCAACACAGACCGGTAAGGAGATGCAGTTCTTCGGAGCCAGAGCAAACCTTGCAAAATGTCTCCTCTATGCGATCAACGGTGGTGTTGATGAGAAGAATAAAGTACAGGTTGGACCAAAGTATCAGCCAATTACTTCTGAGTACCTTGATTATGATGAGGTTATGGAGAAGTATGATGCAATGATGGATTGGCTTGCAGATATCTATGTAAACACACTGAACCTGATCCAGTATATGCATGATAAATATTACTATGAGGCAGCCCAGATGGCACTGATCGATACGGATGTACGCCGTACCTTCGCTACAGGTATTGCAGGCTTCTCTCATGTAATTGATTCCCTGAGTGCGATCAAGTACGCAAAGGTTAAGGTGATCCGTGATGAGAACGGACTTGCCGTAGATTATGAGACAGAGGGCGATTTCCCTAAATATGGTAATGATGATGACCGTGCCGATGAGATCGGTGTATGGCTTCTCCGTACCTTCCTTGAGAAGATCAAGAAGCATCATACCTATCGTCGTTCTGAGCCGACTACATCTATCCTTACGATCACATCGAACGTGGTTTATGGTAAGGCAACCGGCTCTATGCCAAACGGCAGAAAAGCAGGACAGCCACTTTCACCGGGAGCAAACCCAAGCTACGGTGCAGAGCAGAATGGTCTGCTGGCATCCCTTAACTCTGTTGCCAAGATCCCTTATGAGTGGGCTCTGGACGGTATTTCCAATACACAGACCATCAATCCGGATGCACTTGGTCATGAGGAAGAGGAGCGCAAGACAAATCTGGTACAGGTTATGGACGGTTACTTTGATCAGGGAGCACATCACCTTAATGTCAATGTATTTGGCAAGGAGAAGCTCATTGATGCAATGGAGCATCCGGAGAAAGAGGAGTATGCTAACTTTACGATCCGTGTATCCGGTTACGCCGTTAAGTTTATTGATCTGACGAAGGAGCAGCAGATGGATGTTATTTCCAGAACCTGCCATGCACAGATGTAGTCAGAAATTTTAGAAACAGACGAAAGCAGCAGGGAAAAGCGAATCCCTTGTTTTCGTGAGAATAAATGCATACAAACCTTGCGTTTTGGTGTACAATAAAACCGAGACGCAAGGTTTGTGCTGTATAAAAGAGAAAAGAGAGGCAGACAGAGAGCAGCCGGCTGCTGAGAAATGCAGTGGGTGTCAGTAGTGATCTGTTTGCAGGAAAAGGAGAGAGAACATGGGACAGGTAAAGGGACGGATTCATTCCGTGGAGACTTTTGGTCTGGTGGATGGACCAGGAGTGCGGTATGTGGTGTTTCTGCAAGGCTGCCGCATGCGGTGCAAATACTGCCACAATCCGGAGACCTGGAAGCTGGATGAAGGAGAGGAAAAGACAGCTCAGGAAGTATTTGCAAAGGCATATCGTTACAAAAGCTACTGGAAGGACAACGGCGGCCTGACCGTCAGTGGTGGAGAGCCGTTACTGCAGATCGATTTTTTGACAGAGCTTTTTACGCTGGCAAAGGAGAAGGGCATCCATACCACACTGGACACCAGTGCCAATCCTTTTGATCCGGATTCACCGGAGTTTATGGATAAATTTGAGAAGCTTATGGAGGTTACGGATCTGGTAATGCTGGACATCAAGGAGATGGATCCGGAGAAGCATAAAGCTCTGACCGGGCAGACCAATGAGAATATTCTGGCATTGGCAGACTGGCTCAGTGATCATGGCAAAGCCATGTGGATCCGTCATGTACTGGTGCCGGATCTGACAGATGATGAGGAGGGCTTACGGGCGCTCAGGGCGAAGTTGGATCAGTGGACCAGCGTGGAGCGCGTGGAGATCCTGCCGTATCATACGCTGGGGCTTTTTAAATGGGAGAATCTGGGGATTGTCTATCCACTGGAGGGGGTACGGACACCGACCCTGGAGGAAGTAGAGAAGGCAGAGAAGATTCTCGGAATACGCAAGTAACCGTAACCACGGAGAGATTGATTTTAGAACAATGTTGTCAGATTTCATAGAGAGGAAGGAAGTATAATGGTAAAGCATATTATTTTGTGGCAATTAAAGGATGAATTATCGGAAGAAGAGAAACAGACTGTTAAGGCTGGGATCAAGGAGGGACTGGAAGGTCTTGCAGGCAAGGTTCCGGGACTGACAGAGGTACATGTACAGACGCAGGGGCTGGAATCCTCCAATGCAGATGTGATGCTTGATACTACGCTTGTAGATGAGAAGGCGTTGAAGGGATATGCGGTTCATCCGGAGCATGTAAAGGTAGCGGACAGCAAGGTGCGTCCTTATACCAAGACGAGAGTCTGTATGGATTTTGAGATATAATGAGTCTATGACAAGAGTGTAGAATGGAGAAATCATATGACACTTCAACAGCTTCGATATGCGATTACTGTGGCTGAGACAGGAACCATCACGGAGGCCGCAAAGAAATTATATATTTCCCAGCCGAGCCTGACCAATGCTATTCATGAGCTGGAAAAGGAAATGAATCTGGTGATCTTTCAGAGAACCAACAAGGGAATTCTGTTGTCCGGGGAGGGCGAGGAGTTTCTGGGGTATGCAAGACAGGTGTTAGAACAGGTATCGATTCTGGAGGACAAATACAAGGGAAACGGCGGTGGAAAAAAACAGTTTTGCGTGTCCACACAGCATTATTCCTTTGCGGTCAATGCCTTTGTAGATCTGATCAAGGAGTATGGACAGGAGGAGTACGACTTCAGTCTCCGGGAGACCCAGACCTATGAGATCATCGAGGATGTGGCTCACATGAGAAGTGAGATCGGAATCCTGTTTTTGAATGATTTTAATGAGACGGTGCTTCGCAAGATCCTGAAAACAAATGATCTGGAGTTTCACGAATTATTTGTGGCAAAGCCCCATGTTTTTATCAGCAGAAAGCATCCTCTGGCGGACCGGCAGGTGATCACGAATCAGGAGCTGGAGGCATATCCGTATCTGTCCTTTGAGCAGGGCGAGCACAATTCCTTTTATTTTTCGGAGGAGATATTTTCAACTTCGGAAAGAAAGAAAAACATCAGGGTCAGAGACCGGGCTACGCTGTTTAATCTGCTGATCGGATTGAACGGGTATACCGTCTGCAGCGGTGTGATCGATAAGAAGCTCAACGGTAAGGATATCATTGCGGTGCCTCTGCAGGACGAGGGAGATATGCGGATCGGTTATATCACTCACAGAAAGGCAGTACCCGGCAGACTGGCAGCTACATATCTGGAGGCGTTGCGGAAGTATTTGGGATAGTCGAAATGGGTTATCTATAGCTTGAAGCTATGGATAACCCATTTTTTATGTATTATACAAATATCTAATGGAAACGTATAATGATGTCATCATAAAGAACATAATAAATCTGGCAGCAGAAGGAGCCTGTGTAACAATCGGGTACGGACAGTCTGCGAAAAAAGGAGGACGAATATGAAGACATCAGTGATCGGTTATCCAAGAATCGGAAGCTTAAGAGAATTAAAATTTGCTTCGGAGGAGTATTTCCGGAAGGAGATCGGAGCGGAGGAATTACTGCAGACGGCAGCAGAACTTCGGAAGCAGCATTGGAACTCGCAGAAAAAAGCAGGGATTGATTTTATTTCCGGTAATGATTTTTCGTTTTATGATATGGTTCTGGACACAGCAGTTTTGCTGGGAATTGTGCCAAAGAGATATCAGGAGCTGAAGCTTTCCGGGCTGGATACATATTTTGCACTTGCCAGAGGATATCAGGGGGAATCTGGTGACGTGAAGGCACTTGCCATGAAGAAATGGTTTAATACCAATTATCATTATATTGTACCGGAGCTTGAGGATGACACGGAAATTTCCCTTTCCGGAACAAAACCATGGGATGAATACGAGGAAGCAAAGGCTCTGGGAATTGAGACAAAGCCCGTGATCATTGGTGCCTATACCATATTAAAGCTTACACGTTATACCGGAAAGAAAACAGCCGGTGATTTTGTGGATGACATTGTGAAGGTATATCAGGATATTGTGAAAAAATGTGAAAACGATCAGATCGCATGGGTACAATTTGACGAGCCGGCACTGGTACAGGATATGAGCCTGGAGGATATCACTTTATTCCATCGGATTTATGACAAGATCCTGGCAGATAAGGGAAGCTGTAAAATTTTGCTGCAGACATATTTTGGAGATGTCAGAGATGTTTATCAGGAGCTGATCCGGATGCCATTTGACGGAATCGGTCTTGATTTTCTGGAAGGCAAAGAGACCGGTCATCTGATCAGGCGATATGGATTCCCACAGGAGAAGGTGCTTTTTGCGGGACTGGTCAATGGCAAAAATATCTGGAAAAATCATTATGAAAAAACGCTGTCTGTTTTAAAAGAATTAAAGGATAAGGAAATTCAGACGGTACTCTCCACTTCATGCTCTCTGCTTCACGTTCCGTATACGTTGCAGTATGAGGAGAAGCTTTCTGAAGAATATAAGACTTACTTTGCATTTGCACAGGAGAAGCTTTTGGAATTAAAAGAGCTGAGTGAACTGGCAGATCAGACATCCTGCCAGGACAACCCGGTATATCAGAACAACCGCAGACTTTTTGCAGGAGACAGAAATTGTCAGAAGCAGGAGGTCACCGAGAGATTATCAAAGGTCACAGATCAGGATTATACCAGACTGCCAAAGCGGAGTGAACGTCAGGCTTTGCAGAAAAAGGTTCTCGGTCTGCCGGAATTCCCGACCACAACCATTGGTTCTTTTCCACAGACAAAGGATGTCAAGGCGAATCGTTCTGCATTCCGCAGGGGGGAGATTACAAGAGAAGAATATGTGGCATTTAATCAGAAGAAGATCGCGGAATGTGTCAAGTGGCAGGAGGAGATCGGACTGGATGTACTGGTGCATGGTGAGTATGAGCGAAACGACATGGTGGAATACTTTGGCGAGGCACTGGGAGGATTCCTTTTTACCGAGAAGGCATGGGTACAGTCCTATGGTACGCGTTGTGTGAAGCCGCCGATCATCTGGGGAGACGTGTACAGAGAAAAACCGATCACGGTAGAATGGTCTGTCTATGCACAGTCCCAGACAGAGAAGATTATGAAGGGAATGCTCACCGGACCTGTGACCATATTAAACTGGTCCTTCCCTAGAGAGGATATCTCTATCAAAGAATCTATTTCCCAGATTGCACTGGCCATTCGTGATGAGGTGCTTGATCTGGAAAAAAGTGGCATCAAGATGATCCAGATTGATGAGGCTGCTCTGCGTGAAAAGCTTCCGTTACGAAAATCAGACTGGTATACGGAATATCTTGATTTTGCAATTCCGGCATTCCGCCTGACTCACAGTGGTGTCAAGCCGGAGACACAGATTCATACCCATATGTGCTACAGTGAGTTTACGGATATTA
>OIXA01002185.1_pt1 | contig 23064 bp, 13 predicted proteins | sample 1587721 | NCBI WGS metagenome assembly OIXA01 (sample SAMEA3888900, study PRJEB22519) | human gut metagenome | biome: human gut; feature: human-associated habitat; material: faeces | place: Denmark | collected 2013
ATTGAAAGTTGAAAATGGAAAATTGAAAATTGCGGTCGGGCAGACAGTTTGCAAACGAAAAAATGCACGGTATGCACCATTTGGCACATACCGTGGTTTTTTATACATTATATGTTTTCAGTTAAATCAGAAGTCCATAATTTCATCGTCTTCAAGAGCAACGATAACATCGTCTGTATCGTCATTCTCAACGATTTCTGCCTCAGAATTACTCTCAAGCTGAACATCTGCATATCTCTGCATACCTGTACCTGCAGGGATAATCTTACCGAGGATAACATTCTCTTTAAGACCAACAAGCGGATCAACCTTACCCTTGATAGCGGCATCTGTAAGAACTCTTGTTGTTTCCTGGAATGATGCGGCTGAAAGGAAGCTATCTGTTGCAAGAGCGGCCTTTGTGATACCGAGGAGGAGCTGAGTGAATGTTGCCTCACGAAGACCTTCTTCGCCGTTGGCAATACGCTTTTTAATCTGCTCATTCTCGTAAAGGACTTCGTTCTTGTCATAGGTCTGACCTGACATAAAGCCTGTGTCGCCTGCGTCCTCAACCTTAACCTTACGCATCATCTGACGAACGATAACCTCAATGTGCTTATCGTTGATTTCAACACCCTGTAAACGGTAAGTACTCTGTACTTCCGAAATAAGGTAGTTCATGACTGCCTCGGGTCCGAGAATATCGAGTATATCGTGCGGATTAACAGCACCATCGGTAATCTTGTCACCCTTTTTGATGTGGTCGCCGTCAAATACCTTTACACGGAAACCGAAAGGAATGAGGTAAGCTCTTTCTTCGCCTGTTTCCTTGTTAAAGATAACAGCGTGCTTTGCGTTTTTGATTTCTTCAAAACGAACATCACCGTCGATTTCACTGATGATTGCAAGGCTCTTTGGTTTACGAGCCTCGAAAAGCTCTTCAACTCTCGGAAGACCCTGTGTGATATCTTCGGCAGATGCAACACCGCCGGTATGGAATGTTCTCATTGTAAGCTGTGTACCCGGCTCACCGATTGACTGAGCGGCAATAATACCGACAGCCTCACCGACAGTAACAGGCTGACGGTTGGCAAGGTTAGAACCGTAGCACTTACGGCAAGCGCCGTGTTTTGCACGACATTCAAGTACCGAACGAATCTTGATGTGGTCAACACCCGAATTAACGATGATGTCAGCCTCTTTGTCGCCCATCATAACATCCTTTGAAACAAGAACATTACCGTTAGAATCGCAGAAGTCATCAAGGAGATATCTTCCGATAAGACGCTCGTGGAGTCCCTCGATAACATTCGATTCGCCTGCTTTGATGTCAAAGATTTCAAGACCCTCTGTAGTACCGCAGTCCTCTTCACGGATAATAACTTCCTGTGATACATCAACAAGACGGCGGGTAAGGTAACCTGAGTCGGCTGTACGAAGAGCTGTATCGGCAAGACCTTTACGAGCACCACGAGATGAAATAAAGTACTCCAAGATGTTAAGACCTTCACGGTAGTTAGCTCTGATTGGAATTTCGATTGTTTTACCTGATGTATTGGCGATAAGACCACGCATACCTGCAAGCTGTCTGATCTGGCTCATACTACCACGGGCACCTGAGTCAGCCATCATGAAGATTGGGTTGTAGCGGTCAAGGTTTTTCTGGAGGGCGTCGGTTACATCGTTAGTAGCCTTTTCCCAGATACGAAGAACTTCTTCGTAACGCTCCTCGTTTGAACGAAGACCCATCATAAACTCATCACGAATAACATCAACTTCCTTCTCTGCCTCGGCAATAATCGCCTTCTTCTGAGGAGGAATAACTGCGTCACAAACGGCAACGGTAATAGCACCCTTTGTAGAATACTTATAGCCCTGTGCCTTAATATGGTCAAGAACAACGCTTGTTCTTACCGGACCGTGAATTTTGATACATTTATCGATAATCTTCTTAAGACCCGATTTACCAACGAGGAAGTCAACCTCAAACTTGAATCTGTTTTCGGGGATACTTCTGTCGATAAAGCCGAGATCCTGAGGAATAGGATTGTTAAAGATAATCTTACCGATTGTTGTGTCTACAATACCGGATTCGATTTTTCCGTCAATTTCAAGCTCACGGCGAACCTTGATTTTTGAGTGAAGCTCAATGACGCCTGTCTGATAAGCCATCATAACCTCATCAACATCACGGAATACCTTTCCTTCGCCTCTCTCACCGTCCTTATCAAGTGTAAGGTAGTAAGAACCGAGGATCATATCCTGTGTAGGAACTGTAACAGGCTGACCGTCAGAAGGCTTGAGAAGGTTGCCTGCTGCGAGCATAAGGAATCTTGCTTCTGCCTGTGCCTCTGCCGAAAGAGGTACATGGACAGCCATCTGGTCGCCGTCAAAGTCAGCGTTGTATGCTGTACAAGCGAGCGGATGAAGTTTAAGAGCACGACCTTCAACAAGAACAGGCTCAAATGCCTGAATACCAAGACGGTGAAGTGTTGGAGCACGGTTGAGGAGAACGGGGTGTCCCTTGATTACAACTTCAAGTGCGTCCCAAACATTGTCCTTTGCACGCTCAACAGCTTTTCTTGCTGATTTGATATTCTGCTCTGCTTTAGTTTCAACAAGGCGTTTCATAACGAACGGCTTGAAGAGTTCAAGTGCCATTTCCTTAGGAAGACCGCACTGATACATTTTGAGTTCAGGTCCTACAACGATAACCGAACGGCCTGAGTAGTCAACACGCTTACCGAGAAGGTTCTGACGGAAACGGCCCTGCTTACCTTTAAGCATATCCGAAAGTGACTTGAGGGCACGGTTGTTAGGTCCTGTAACCGGTCTGCCTCGTCTGCCGTTGTCGATGAGTGCGTCAACGGATTCCTGAAGCATTCTCTTCTCGTTGCGGATGATGATTTCAGGTGCGTTAAGCTCAAGGAGCTTTTTAAGTCTGTTGTTACGGTTGATAACTCGGCGATAGAGGTCGTTAAGGTCACTTGTTGCAAAACGACCGCCGTCAAGCTGAACCATAGGACGGATATCCGGCGGAATTACCGGAACAACATCGAGAATCATCCACTCGGGACGGTTGCCCGACATTCTGAAGCTTTCAACAACATCAAGTCTTTTAAGGAGTCTAACTCTCTTCTGACCCGATGCAGTTTCGAGTTCTTCTTTAAGTGAAGCGGAAAGAGCATCAAGGTCAATCTCGGCAAGAAGCTTTTTGATTGCCTCGGCACCCATACCTGCTTCAAAGTCGTCTTCATACTTCTCACGCATATCATTGTACTCACCCTCGGTAAGACACTGATACTTTGCAAGGTCACGGCAGTCGCCGGGATCTGTTACGATGTACTGTGAGAAATAGAGTACATTCTCCAAAAGCTTGGGAGAAATATCAAGCATAAGGGCAATTCTTGAAGGAATTCCCTTGAAATACCAAATGTGCGACACGGGAGCGGCAAGCTCAATGTGTCCCATACGCTCTCTTCTGACCTTTGAACGGGTTACTTCAACACCGCAACGGTCACAGATTTTACCCTTAAAACGGATTCTCTTGTATTTACCGCAGTGACATTCCCAGTCCTTTGTCGGTCCGAAAATGCGTTCGCAGAACAAGCCGTCTCTTTCAGGCTTGAGAGTACGATAGTTAATTGTCTCGGGCTTTTTAACTTCGCCGTAAGACCATTCTCTCATCTGCTCAGGAGAAGCAAGTCCGATTTTAATTGAGTCAAAAACATTATTATCTATCATTGCATTTCCTCCTTACATATCGTCACTGCCAAAGTCATCGCTGAAATCATCCGATGTATAGCTGTCCTCTTCAACATCGGCAAGTGAATCGTCAAACATATTGCCTTCTTCGCCGCCCTCGTCAAGAGTGTAGCCGTCCATTGATGTCATTACATGGTCTTCTTCAAATTCCGGATTTGTTGCATCAACAATATCCTCGTCCTCATCAAACTTCTGCTTAATGTCAATTTCTTCACCGTCAGAGTTAAGAACACGAACATCAAGTGAAAGTGACTGGAGTTCCTTAATAAGAACTCTGAATGACTCAGGAATACCCGGAGCAGGAATATTCTGACCTTTAACGATAGCCTCGTAGGTCTTAACACGGCCGACAACATCGTCCGACTTAACTGTAAGAATTTCCTGAAGTGTATAAGCAGCGCCGTAAGCCTCAAGTGCCCAAACTTCCATCTCACCGAAACGCTGACCGCCGAACTGGGCTTTACCGCCGAGTGGCTGCTGTGTAACGAGAGAGTAAGGACCTGTGCTTCTTGCGTGGATTTTTTCATCAACGAGGTGATGGAGCTTGAGGTAGTACATATAACCTACTGTTACAGGGTTATCGAAACGCTCGCCTGTACGACCGTCAACAAGCCATGTCTTACCGTCCCCGCTGTAACCTGCGTCTTTAAGACACTGGAAAATGTCCTGCTCATGAGCACCGTCAAATACAGGAGTCATAATCTTCCAGCCAAGTGCCTTTGCGGCATAACCGAGGTGAACCTCAAGAACCTGACCGATGTTCATACGAGAAGGTACGCCCAACGGGTTAAGTACGATGTCAAGCGGAGTACCGTCAGGAAGGAACGGCATATCTTCCATTGGGAGAATTCTTGAAACAACACCCTTGTTACCGTGACGACCTGCCATCTTATCGCCTACGCTGATTTTTCTCTTGAGTGCAAGGTAAACTCTTACAACCTTGTTTACACCGGGCTGGAGTTCGTTTCTGCTGTCTGCACGGGTAAACACCTTAACATCAACAACAGTACCGCATTCACCGTGAGGCACACGGAGAGATGTATCTCTGACTTCTCTTGCCTTTTCACCGAAGATTGCACGAAGGAGTCTTTCCTCGGCTGTAAGCTCTGTTTCACCCTTTGGAGTTACTTTACCGACAAGGATATCGCCTGCTTTAACCTCAGAACCGATCTGAATGATACCGTCCTCGTCAAGATACTTGAGAACATCTTCACCTACATTCGGGATATCTCTTGTAATCTCTTCGGGGCCGAGCTTTGTATCTCTTGCCTCTGTGTCATATTCTTCAATGTGAATTGATGTATAAACATCATCACGAACGATTTTTTCGTTGATAAGAACAGCATCCTCGTAGTTGTAACCTTCCCATGTCATAAAGCCGATGAGAGCGTTCTTACCGAGAGCAACTTCACCGTTTTCGGTAGCTGGACCGTCTGCGAGAACTTCACCCTTCTTAACTCTCTGTCCTCTTGACACGATAGGACGCTGGTTGATACATGTACCCTGGTTAGAGCGGAGGAACTTGATAACCTCAAAGTCCTGAACTCTGCCCGAGTCATACTGTACACGAATGTTACGGGCGTCAACGCTCATAACGATACCGTCTTCCTCAGCGAGGATACAAACGCCTGAGTCTGTACCTGCCTTGTACTCCATACCTGTACCGACGATAGGAGCTTCACTGCGGAGAAGCGGAACTGCCTGACGCTGCATGTTCGCACCCATGAGAGCACGGTTTGCGTCATCGTTTTCAAGGAACGGAATCATAGCCGTAGCAACAGATACAACCATCTTAGGAGATACATCCATGAAGTCGAATCTTTCGGGAGAATACTCTACGAACTCGTCACGGTAACGACCTACAACTCTTGAATGAACAAATCTGCCGTTTTCATCAAGCGGTTCGTTAGCCTGTGCAACAGCGTAGTTATCCTCAACATCGGCTGTCATATAAACAACCTCGTCGGTTACAACGCCTGTTTGCTTGTCAATTTTACGATAAGGAGCTTCGATAAAGCCGTACTTGTTGATACGGGCAAATGAAGCAAGATATGAGATAAGACCGATGTTAGGACCTTCAGGAGTTTCGATAGGACACATTCGGCCATAGTGTGTGTAGTGTACGTCACGAACCTCAAATCCTGCACGATCTCTTGAAAGACCGCCCGGACCGAGGGCTGAAAGACGACGCTTGTGGGTAAGCTCTGCAAGTGGGTTACCCTGATCCATGAACTGTGAAAGCGGTGAAGAACCGAAGAATTCTTTAATTGCCGCTGTTACGGGACGGATATTGATGAGTGAGTTAGGCGAAAGTGACTCCATATCCTGTGACTGGGTTGTCATTCTCTCTCTTACAACTCTTTCAAGACGGGAGAAACCGATTCTGAACTGGTTCTGAAGAAGTTCGCCTACGCAGCGGATTCTTCTGTTGCCGAGGTGGTCGATATCATCTGTATTACCGACACCGTGAGCAACACAGTTGAGGTAGTTGATTGTTGCAAAGATATCATCAACCGTGATGTGGTTAGGAACAAGCTCATCTGCACGGCTTCTGAGCATTTCCTTGAGGTCATCCTCATTCTCACAGGAATCAAGAATTTCGCAAAGAACATCAAAACGAACATTTTCCTTGATATCACACTCTGCTTCTGCGTCAAAATCAACATAGCAAGCGATGTCAACCATACCGTTTGAAATAACCTTAACGATTGTTTCATCGGCAGCCTTTACATAGGCAATCTTAACACCTGCGTTTTCGATTTCAAAAGCCTTTTCCTTTGTGATTTTTTCATCACGAAGAGCCATAACCTCGCCTGTGCGTGGGTTGGCAATCGGCTCTGCAAGAACCTGACCTTCAAGACGGTTTGCAATACCGAGCTTTTTGTTGTATTTATATCTGCCTACTCTTGACATATCATAACGACCGGGGTCAAAGAACAGGTTGTTTATGTGTGTCTGCGCACTGTCAACTGTCGGAGGCTCAGACGGACGGAGCTTTTTGTAAACCTCGATAAGACCTTCTTCAACATTTGAAGCGGCATCCTTTTCGATAGTAGCTCTCATTCTTTCATCGTCACCGAAATAGTCGAGAATTTCGGCATCCGTGCCAAGACCGAGTGCTCTGATGAATGATGTAACGGGAAGCTTACGGTTCTTATCAATACGAACATAAAAAACATCGTTTACATCGGTTTCATACTCAAGCCATGCACCACGATTCGGGATAACTGTTGTTGAATACAGTTCCTTACCGGTTTTATCGTGATCCATTTTATAGTAAACGCCCGGGCTTCTTACAAGCTGTGAAACGATAACACGCTCAGCACCGTTGATAACGAATGTGCCGCTTGCGGTCATCAGCGGGAAATCGCCCATAAATACATTGCTCTCTTTGATTTCACCCGTTGACTTGTTCAAAAGTCTTGCGGTTACTCTGAGAGCAGCTGAATATGTTGCATCACGAACCTTACACTCAATTACGCTGTAGTTCGGGTGATCAACATCAAGTGTGTAGTCGATAAAATCGAGAACAAGGTTGTCCTGATAATCGGTAATGCCCGAAACATCTTTAAATACTTCCTTAAGACCTTCGTCAAGCAACCATTTGTATGACGCTTTCTGAATGTCGATAAGATTAGGCATATCAATTACTTCATCGATTTTACCAAAACTCATTCTTTCGGTGTTGCCAAGCTTTACGGGTTTGACATTAACCATAGGCGTATCACTCCTTAAAAAATCTATGAAACGGGGCAAGCGGTACTGAAAATCTGCTCATAAAAAGCTCTTGACACAAAAGGATTTTTGTGATAATATCCCCTTGTCGGATAAAGTTTTTTGCGGATTTTCCCGACCTCTTCGGTACATATCCCCATTATGGTACATTTTATTATTCTATATTGAAATAATCAATAAGTCAAGAGAATTTTCGGATTTTTTTCGGATTTTACTGACTTTTTTATATTTTTACAGGTTTTATTTCCCGAAAAGAATTATTTTTCTTTTCGGGCTATTTTTTACATCCCAATGCAACGCCCGACACGGTGTATGGTTTTAAACAGCGTGGGTAAACCACCATTCACCTATACCGTCAGTCGCAAGGCTACCGTTTGTTTTGGTTGAACAGCCAAAATAAGCAAGCCAATTTTTTGTAAATATTTGTAAATATGAATTTTATATAATAAATGCTTTGGATTAAATCGAACCGATTTTACAATCGTTTCGATTGGCGAACACGGTCCACCGCTACAGTATAACAATCGTTTTGCGGAATTTATAAAGCTTGTTTTTAAATATAATTTCTACTATTAGCAACTGGAATCTGAGTAAAAAATTACGGCATAACCGAAATTTAATCGGTTATGCCGTTTTTATGTTTATGTACCTGAACACCCTTATTCTCGTTTTGACTTTAGATAGTTTTCAAAGGCTTCTTTGATAACTGAATGTTTTTCGTCTTTATCTGCATCACTGTTCCAATCTGTTCCATCTGTTGCGTTTTTTATCATATATGAAGTGCTCCACTCCTTAATATCGTGGTCATATATATCATAAGTTATTTTCTCCATTGTACCATCGTCAACATTAAGATAATAACCGCATCCATAATAACCTCCGATTGGGTAATTGATGTAAAATGCCATTTGTTCTCCGTTGGCAAAATTATAAAAGCTGATTTTGTCGATTGAAAATGTTTTTCCGCTATCATCCTTTGTAACATCCCAATTTTCAATATTATCATAAACAAGTTCAATATATTTAGCATCAGCGTCTGTAATCACGACGGAGCTTTCTGTATTTTCTACTTTTCCGCAGGCAGAGGTCAGTAAAATAATAAACATAGCTGTTATTAAAATAATAAGTTTTTTCATTTTGGTTTTACCTCTCCACATCCGCAAGAGCCAACATAGTTTTGATTTTCTCTACCACAATTTGGACATATCCAAACATCTGCTCTATGCACACTTTTATTTATCTTATTACTGTTTCCGGTTATAACATATGGTTTCTCACAAGAACAACGAGCACAATACAAACTGGTTCCGTCATTATACGCACCACATTTTTGACAGCGCCAAGAAGAATTTCTTTGATTTGTTGAATCATTAATCATACGATATTTATTATATTCCTGTTCAGCAGTTGAATCATATTTTTTTATTGCACAAGCAAATATAATTGCAATCACTTCTATGAATACAGCTATAATCATTCCAATAAGATTATCATCACGATGATGATCAATATAACTTGAAACATTCATAATAAAAACAATCGTTGCAACAATTTCAAAAATTATAAAAAGTACAGTATATACCATTCGTTCAGAATGTTTTGCTCTATAATCACTAATAAATTCTGCTTTGCTTTTGGTATGCTCTGTGCTTTGTCTTTGTACAACAAAATTATTTCTTGATACCGTCTCTCCATTTATTTTACTTCCGCAGTGCTGGCAAAACACACTTCCCTCATCAATTTGTTTTCCACATTTTTGACAATACATAATTCTCTCCTCAATTCATAATATATTATTTATTGCTTTAATTTGTTTTTCAACAATGTTCAATTAACGATTACAATAAGATTATATACTATAGTATAGGCATTGTCAACACTATAGTGCATATTTTATGCTTTTTATTACATTGTGTGCAAAATAAATGTGTATTAGTATAATTAAAAAGTACCCTAAAGAGCAGGATGAAGCATATGGAACGCACCGAACTTAACAAAAAGATAGGACAAAACATTCGGAAATATCGTTTAAAAATTGATATCAGCCAAGAAAATCTTGCTATGTCGGCAGGTCTGTATCCTGCATATCTCGGCAGACTTGAACGAGGTGAAAAGTGTCCCACAATAGACACACTGTATAAAATATCCTGTGCGCTCGGTATAACAATCAATGAACTTATTTGTTTTGATTCCAAAATCGACTCATCGCCAACTAATAATCAGGCAAAAATGCGAATTGAAGAAGCGTTAAAACAAATTCCTGACACACAACAATTGCGAATTGCAGAAATTGTTGAAAATATCGCAGTCATAATAAAAGAAGAAAAAAACCAGTAGTAGCGGCAGTCAGTGACCACCACCATTGCAGAAATTTTATGTTTTAACAAAATATTATGGTGTAATGAGAATTATGTATTCATTTGTAGCGGCGAACACGGTTCGCCAATTGATTTGTGTGCAAACACAAATCAAGCAAAAGCAATTTTTTTGGTAAATAGCAAATATAAATTTCATATAACAAACGATTTGTATTAAGTCGAACCGATTTTACAATCGTTTCGATTGGCGAACACTGTTCGCCGCTACAGTATAACAATTGCTTTGTCGAATTTATAAAGTTTGTTTTTAAATATAATTTCTACCGTTACTAACGGGAGAACACGGTTCTCCCCTACATTTAAACAACAGCTTTTACACAAACAAAAACAGTCGGGAAGACATTGCTTTGCATTTTGCAAACTGTCTTCCCGACATTCATTTTCAATTTTCAATTTTCAATTTTTAATTACTTGCCCTTCCCCATATCATCATATCTGTCCAGAAACGAAACTTTATTATCGCCTTGTTTATATGAAATAATCGTATCGAGGTTGACATTTTCAACGCTATGGAAAATGTTGCTTTCAATCTGGGGATTGATTTTCTTCAGATTTGCGATAAGCTGTTTGATTTCCTGTCGTTTTGAGCCTGTGTTGCTGTTTGGCGAACAGGTTGTGCAAGTGTCCGTAAAACGGCACGCACATTGAATGAAATTCAGCTTGTTGTAATCTCGCCAATGCTTGATTTCAGCCTCACGAACGAGGTAGAGAGGGCGGATAAGTTCCATTCCCTCATAGTTTGTGCTGTGGAGTTTCGGCATCATCGTCTGAACCTGACCGCCGTAGAGCATACCCATAAGAATAGTTTCTATAACATCGTCATAGTGATGACCGAGTGCGATTTTATTACAGCCGAGCTGCTTTGCCTTTTTGTAGAGATAACCTCTCCTCATTCTTGCGCAAAGGTAGCAGGGATATTTGTCAACATTGTAAACAGAATTAAAAATATCTGTTTCAAAAACAGTTATAGGAATGTTCAGCCTACGGGCGTTGCTCTCGATTACATCACGATTTTCAACGCTGTAGCCCGGGTCCATTACAAGAAAAACAAGCTCAAACGGAAATTTATTGTGTCTTTTCAACTCCTGAAAAAGCTTTGCCATCAGCATTGAATCCTTGCCCCCCGAAATGCAGACGGCAATTTTATCGTTCGGCTCAACAAGCTTGTACTCGATTATCGCCGCAGTAAATCTGCTCCAAATCGTCTTGCTGAACTTTTTGCGGATGCTTTTTTCAACATCGGTTGCATAGTCCTCATTCTCGAATTGACTTCTCAACCAACTGTAATAACCGCCCTCAAGATTCACGGCATTGAATCCGTCATCACGCAGATTTTCTGCAAGCTCGTCACTTATCTGACCGCTTTTGCAACAGAGGACAACAAGCTTGTCTTTTGGCAAAAGTGAATTGTCCTCTTTGATTTTTGCAAGCGGAATATTCTTTGCACCGTCAATGTGACCGTATTCAAACGAAATTTCATCTCGGATATCGACAAGAGTATATTCCTCGTCAAGCTTTCTCACCTGGTCTATTGTAATCTGATTGTTTTCCGATTTAAACATTCATAACCCTTCAATCTCTGTTTTTGCTGTTTTTTATTGCAACAATTGTTATATCGTCAAATTGCTCCGCATTTTCGGTAAAGTCAGTCAAAGCGTCATAAACTCCGTCACACACACCTTTTGCAGTCTGTTCGGCATTTTGACAGGCAGACACAAGTCTTTCGTTGCCGAAAAATTCATTATCCGCATTTGTTGCCTCATTCACACCGTCGGTGTAAAGGCAGATTATATCACCGTTTCCAAATTCAGCGCTGTTCACAACATATCTTGCATCATCAAACACACCGAGCATTATACACGGCTTACATTCTAAAAATTTCGCCTTGCCGTTGCTCACCGTAACAGGCTTGTTATGACCTGCATTTATGTACAAAAAGCTGTCGCTGTTTTTGTCAAAAATCACGGCGAATGCAGTTACAAACATTCCCTCGGGATTTGACGAACAGAGTTCCCTGTTGATTTCTTCAAATGCCCTGTCGGGTTCTGCATTTTCGGTCATTTTTTCGTGGATAAGAGTTTTTGCAAAAGCCATAAACATTGCCGCCGCAACACCCTTGCCCGACACATCACCGACTACTGCACATATTCTGCCGTCAGGCAATGCAAAGCAATCGTAAAAATCGCCGCCTACCTGTCTTGCAGACTCCATTCTTGCCGAAACATCAAAACAATCGGCAAAGACAACATTCTTTTCTCTCGCAATTATTCCGTACTGAATCCGCCTTGCAACCTCAAGCTCGGTTTCATTCTTAGCCTTTTCACTAGCAAGGGCGGAATTTTTTTCAACATAAGTTTCTACATCGTGAGCCATATCGTTGAAATAATCAGCCAAAAGCTGAATTTCATCGTCAGAGCCGAGTTTTATCGGCACAAACGCTTTCTTTGTATTTGTGCCGTCAGCCTTGTCGGAAAAGTATCCTCGAATTTTTTCAAAAATCAAAAGTATCGGATTATACATCTTTTTTCTGACAAACCGCATTACAAGCAAGAATACAATTGCCAGCACAACAAACAACGCAAGAACTCGCATTGCAGTATAGAAAATGATTTCCGTATAAATCTGCGTCAGCGAATAGTCCGCACCGATTAATGCAACAGGCTTGCCGTCCTTGCCTTGAATCGCTGAAAATGCCGTGTAAAAACTGCCGAAGCTGTCGTTCTGATATTCGTAAGCCGTGACAAGGTTAGGATTTTCCCACGCCTCTTTTTCAGCGTCCCACAAGCTGTGATCAACCTCTGCACCTGCACTTCTCACATTTAAAACATTCTCGTTTTCGCTGTCATCATCGGCAACAGTCATAACATATGTAACCTTGTTTTCGTCAAAATTCGGAATGTAAATGTACATATATTCAAGGTGGTTCGTCTGACAAATCCACCTCAAGGTCTTAACGGCTTTTCGATATTCTTCGGAATCGGGATTATCAAGCAATGTGTTTATATCACAGCGTTCAAAAGTTTCTGTTGCAACCTTTGACGCACTTTCGGTCAGCTGTCGTGTAAACCGCCTTGTGCGCTGAATGTTTTCAATGCAATTGAGCGTACCCGAAACAATCACCGCCAAAATAAACAGCACAAGTATGTGAAAGAAAAGCCTTTTGAAAATCGACTTTTTGACTTTTATTTTGCCGATTGGTTTTTCGGATTTTTTCATTAACAGTCACCGCTTTCTTTCCACACACTTTTTCATCTTGTATTTTAACACGAATGTATGATAAATGCAAAACATAATAAATGTCATAAAGTAATTGTCAACCCGTAGCGGCGGTCAGTGACCGCCATTTGTTTTGTGTGCAAACACGAAACAATTCGTAGCGGCGAACACGGTTCGCCGCTACAAACAATCCATAATTTTCATCACATCAAAACATTTTAATAAAACAAATAGTTTCATCAATGCGGGCGTCCAATGAACGCCCCTACGGGTTTGCGGCATTTATAAAATTTGTTTTGGCATACAATTTCTGCCTTTACCTGCGGTCGCAAGGCTACCCCTACAAGTATACATTTACTTTCATATAAAGCAAAAATTGCATCAATGCCGTATTCGGGCATCTGATGCAATTCCTTTATCCGAGTATCTTCTCGAATAGATTGCGGGGGCACACCGCCGACCACAATTTTCCATTTTCAATTTTCCATTTTTAATTAAGCAAAAACAGCCGACTGCTTTGCAATCGACTGTTTAATAATCGGATTATATATCAATTACCATCTTGCGTCAAGTTCGGCTTTGGTGGCTCTTTTTTTCTTTCTTGCGACATATCTTGAATATCTTGAAAGCTTTCTGTCACGAAGGAAGAATACAAAAGCAATTGCGCCGAGGATAACTGCAACGAGCACAAACCAAAGACCTACATTTGCGGATCTCTGAACTGCGGCAACAAGAGTCGGTGTGCTTGCGGCATTTGACTTTGCAAGAGCCTTGTCGGCAGATTTTACGGACTGAACGGCAACGTTTGATGCTGTGTCCGAGTAGTTCTGATTCTTTTCATTTGAAAGAATGAACTGCGACGCACCTGTTGAAGAAGGCATCTCAATCGGAGCGGCTGAAACCGCCGGAGAAACCTCACCGCTTACAACCTCTGTTTTTGGGTTTGCAACTGCGTTGTCGCTGAACAGTGCGTTGTATGTTTTCTCATCAACAATACCTGTTGAATCGAGTGAATTCTGATTCTGGAAATTTGCAACGGCCTGCGCTGTATATTCACCGTAGTAGCCTGTTGCATCCATTGCAAAGTAGCCGAGCTTTATAAGCTGCTGCTGAATTGCAGTTACTTCATCGTTTTCGTCACCGTTCTGATACTGAACTGCCTCTGTTACAGGCTCTGTTGTTGCCTCTGTGGGAGCAGTTGTTTCTTCTTCGGGCTTGTCCTCAGTCTTTGTTGTTGTATCGGCTTTTGGAGCTTCGGGAGCATTCTCCGAATAAAGTGTATTTCTCGAATCGCCTGCAATACCGTCAACTGTAAGACCTGCGGCTTTCTGGAATGCCTTATAAGCCTCTTCTGTTGCGTCACCGAAGTAACCGTCAACTGCACCGTCATAATAGCCGAGGTCAGCAAGTCTTTGCTGAATCTTCTTTACCTCAGCACCCGATGAACCGTTCTTGTAAACACTCGGTGTGTTGCTTGAAGATGATGAGCTACCTGATGAACTTGAAGAACCTGATGAGCCTGATGAGCTTGAACCCGATGAACTGCTTGAAGAAGTGTTTGAAGGAGTCTTGCTCGATCTGCCCTGTGAGTCAAAGTAATATGTAGTACCGTCAATTGTTCTTGAAGTATTTACAATGTACTCGCCGTTTTCGTAGTAGTAGTAGTTGCCGTTAAAGCTTTCCCAACCGTTTGTTACATATGAAACTGCGGCAAGCTTGAACCAGTATGTCCAATTGTTATAACCGCCGATTGCCTCGTAGCAAACACCGTATTCATCACCTCTTGCGTCAACCTCCATACCGTTGCCGACATAGACGCCGACATGACCGGGACGCCAAAGTCCAAGACCGTGAACATTAGGAATGCCTGCACTTACCGAACCTGTTTCGGTAGCTGTTTCAAGCTGTGGATTACCGCATCTTTCGCCGCCGGCATATGAATAGATAAGACCTGAACAGTCAACCGCTCCGGGAGTTGAACCGCCGTAAACATATGACCATCCGCTGTTATAGGCATTGAGTGCCCATTCTGCAAGACCTGCACCCGTGCCTTTTGCACCGGCAGAAAATGAAGAACCGAATACGCATACACTTGAAAGTGTGAGAACACTCAGAATGATTGCAGTAATCTTTTTTATTCTCTGCATCGTTAATTACCTCCATTTTTTCAGAGAGTCAAAGCTCTTACAGAAAAATAACGACCGACTCAAAGTACAGTCCGTTTTAATCTGTACGGAAGATTTGACCGAAAAATTGTTACCAAATCTGACAGTAAATTACAAATCAGGTTACACCTTGATAACAACATTGTAACCATTATAACATCACCCTTTTAAAAAATCAACCCCAAAGCCCGTATTTTTTGCTAATTCAGAAAATTTGATGCAGTTTCACTCACAAAATCTTCATTTCAAGCACCAAATTAAAGCGAATTATTACAAAATTTGTAACCTTTTGTAATATTTACAGCGTACCGTCAACATAAATTTCGCATCAAAAAAGCAACTCCCGCACCAAGCATTTGGAGCGGGAGCTGCTTTTATTCGGTTTCCGTAATACAATTATGAAAAAAACAGAGGAGAGAAAATTTCAAAATGAAATTTTGCTGAGTAAAATATGAATTAAAAATACATTTATACGACATTACTGGTATTCGCAAACACTTGCCCATTTGAGAAGGAACTCTCTCTCTTCGGGTTTGCCCTTAACAGACTGTGATGCGGCTACAATCGGAAGCCAGCGGTCAACATATTGACGGGCTGTGTCGGTCTTTGTGCAGTAAAGCTTCATATACTTTTCTGCAAGCTCTTCCTGATGATTCAAACGGAACAAGAGGTAAGTTCTTGCGGCATCGGCTGAACCGTTACCCTGTGTTGCGTGTGACCAGTCAATAACATACGGTGTACCCGACTCGTCAATGATAACATTACTCGGGTTGAAATCGCCGTGACAAACCTTTGTGTGGTTCGGCATACCGTTAAGACGGGTTTCAAGCTCATATCTTGTTGTTGCGTCAAGGTCGGTTTCGCTGATTTTGCGTTTCATCTTATCCTTGAGTTTGTTAAGCAACGGTGCTTTTTGGCTGAGGATTTTAACCTGAATGTCAACAAAGAGATTGAGGTATTCGTCCTCTTTTTCGGGATGCTCTGCCATAAGCTCCGCAAGAGTTTTGCCCTCGATGAAGGTGGAGATAATTGCCCATTTTCCGTCAATCTTTGTAACCTCTTCAATTTTCGGAATATTGAGTCCTGTTTCCTCAACTCTCGCCTGATTAAGAGCCTCGTTAAGAATATCTGATTTCGGATAACACTCGTCAAAAACTTTGGCTGCAAGCGCACCGTCTTTATAAACTACCTTGTTCTCTCTTTTTGCAAGAACTGTATCTAATTTCATAATAAAGCCCCTTTCGCTTTAAAATATTAAAAATTCATCAAGCAATCTTTCATTGCTTCGGTTATATTATACAACAATTTCAGGGGTTAGTACAGTGTAAAAATAACAAAATAATTTTAATTTTCTTTGTGCATTTAGCAAATACAAATAAAATAATTTTTACCTTTCAAACAAAAAGAGCAAGATATTTTATGCGAAGTGCATAAAAATTTGTTAAACTTTTAACTAAATATTTGTGAAATTTTTAACATTCTTTTGTGCATTGTGCATAATAGTTTGTAATATTAAAAGCACATTACGCCCGAGCGGAAGTTTATTTAAATTGAAAGTTGAAAATGGAAAATGGATAATTGCGGTATTATCCATATACAACAAAACACCCTGCCATGGAGGCAGGGTGTTTTGTAATTATGCTTTACGAGATAGATTAAACAGTCTCGCTGTTGTTGCCATAGTAAGCATTGAGGTACATCTGCTTGATTTCCTTGAAGAGCGGATATCTTGGGTTTGCACCTGTACACTGGTCATCAAATGCCTGCTCTGTCATAGCGTCAAGACGGTTGAGGAAGTCCTCTTCGTCCGTAACATAATCCTTGATAGAGTTCTTGATGCCGACTCTTGCCTTGAGGTCGTTAACAGCCTTGATAAGGTTTTCAACGCTCTCTGTATCGTTCTTGCCGCCGAGGCCGAGGTAACGAGCTACTTCAGCATAACGAGCGAGTGTGTGCGGGTGATCATACTGTGGGAATGTACCCATCTTAGCAGGAACTTCTGCTGAGTTGAATCTGATTACCTGCTCAAGCATAAGTGCGTTAGCAATACCGTGCGGTACATGATGGAAAGCACCGAGCTTATGAGCCATTGAGTGACAAACACCGAGGAATGCGTTAGCGAATGCCATACCTGCCATTGTAGCAGCGTGAGCAACCTTCTCACGAGCAACAGGCTCGTTCATACCGTTGTCATAGCAAGCAGGGAGATACTCGAAGATAAGCTTGAGTGAACGGAGTGCAAGACCGTCTGTGAAATCTGTAGCCATCATTGAAGCGTAAGCCTCAAGTGCGTGAGAAACAGCGTCGATACCTGATGCAGCTGTAAGTCCCTTAGGACCGCTCATCATGTTGTTAGCATCAACGATTGCCATTTTAGGCATAAGCTGATAGTCAGCAAGCGGATACTTAACGCCTGTATTCTGGTCTGTGATAACTGCGAAAGGAGTAACTTCTGATCCAGTTCCTGACGTAGTTGGGATACAGATCATTTTTGCTTTTTTACCTAATTCAGGGAATTTGAAAGCACGTTTTCTGATATCCATGAATTTTTGTTTGATATCATCAAAGTTAACTTCTGGGTTTTCATACATTAACCACATAACTTTAGCAGCATCCATTGAAGATCCACCACCGATAGCGATGATTGTATCAGGCTGGAAGCTCTTCATGATTTCAAGACCCTTAAGAGTCATATCTAAAGATGGATCTGGTTCAACGTCGATGAATAAGTCAACGTCTACTTTGTTACGTCTTCTCTTGATAACGTCTTCGATCTTTCCTACATAACCAAGGTCATACATACCTCTGTCTGTAACGATCATTGCTTTCTTCATTTCCTTCATATCTCTAAGATATCTGATTGAATTTCTTTCGAAATAAATCTTTGGAGGAAGTTTAACCCATTGCATATTGTTGTTACGTCTCCCTATTCTCTTAATATTTAGTAAGTTAATAGCACTTACGTTGTTTGATACTGAGTTATGGCCATAAGAACCACAACCAAGTGTTAATGAAGGTAAGAATGCATTGTATACTGAACCGATACCACCGAATGTAGATGGAGCGTTTTCAATAATACGGATAGCTTTGATTCTCTTACCGAATGCTTTAGAAATTTCATGATTAGTAGTATGGATTGCAGCTGAATGTCCTAAACCGTTGAATTCAACAGTCTGAGCAGCCTTTTCAATACCATCTTCAGTAGAGTTTGCTTTGATCATACCTAATACTGGAGAAAGCTTTTCTCTAGTCATTGGTTCGTTAGGACCGATTTCCTTAACTTCACAAACTAAGATCTGAACATCATCAGGTACTTTGAAGCCAGCCTGTTCAGCGATCCAAGTAGCGTTCTTACCTGGAACGATGCTGTTTAATCTAGCTTCATTTACGTTTTCACTGTATGCTGTTGCACCGAACATGAACTGTTCAAGTTTCTTCTTTTCTTCAGCATTACAGAAATGTACATGATAACGACCAAGTTCTTTCTTGAATTCATCATAGATTTCGTGATCTACAACAACTACCTGTTCAGATGCACAAATCATACCATTATCAAATGATTTTGATAAATAAATATCGTTTGCTGCCATTTTGATTTTAGCAGACTTTTCTACATATGCTGGAACGTTACCAGCACCTACACCTAAAGCAGGTTTACCACAAGAGTAAGCAGCCTTAACCATTGCGTTACCACCAGTAGCTAAGATAGTAGCAACACCTGGATGATTCATTAATGCACTAGTTGCATACATAGTTTTCATTGGTAACCACTGGATTACGTTCTTAGGAGCACCAGCTTTTACAGCAGCATCTAACATTACCTTAGCAGCCATAACTGAACAGTCATGAGCACCTGGGTGGAATGAGAAGATGATTGGGTTTCTAGTCTTCATAGCGATTAAAGACTTAAAGATAACTGTAGAAGTTGGGTTTGTTACTGGAACGATACCACAAACAACACCAACTGGTTCAGCGATTTCAGTGATACCAGTAAGTGGATCTTCATTAATAATACCTACAGTCTTTGTATGACGCATGTTGTTAGTAACATATTCACAAGCGAATAAGTTCTTAACAGCTTTGTCTTCAAATACACCACGGCCAGTTTCTTTTACTGCAGCTTCTGCAAGAACACCGTGCTTATCAAGACCAGCAACTGACATCTTTGCTACGATGTAGTCAACAGTTTCCTGGTCAAAACCTTCGAATTCATCTAATGCTGTTAATGCGTTATTAACTAACTCATCAATGCAAGCATCAGTCTTTTCTTCTGTCCATTCTTCAACTTTCTTTTCGACTTTCTTATCAGCCATTTTTATATCCTCCATTGACCAAAATATTTCTTCTTCATATTTTGTAAGTTCACTATACATGAGTTCTTGTGAAAAAACAAGCATACTTTTGTGAAAAATTACACAATTTATAAAATGCATTTACTGTAAACGTTTGCAGTTTAGGGATATCCGATTGTGCTATTTTATACTTAGTTTTTATCAAAAATTTAAATTATAATTATTTTTTATAGTGATAGAATGCTCTCAATTTTGTGAGCGTTTTCTCTTAACATCTTTCGCTGAACGTATCTACAGTCTTTAATATCTCTCTTGCAATATTCATCTTATCCTTAAATAAGGCACTCATACTACCAATTGACTTGAAAGGATCCTGTAACAAGACCTTCTTGTCTTCAATAAAACCATTCTTCACAATATAATCTACTAATAATTCTACAAAGTGAATCTGTCTAGAATTCAAGCTCTGATCATCTAAGAAACGTGAGAACTCAGCCATAGCTGCTTGTCTATCTAATCCTACTATCTTTCTAATTAATCTTGTGATAGGTGTATCACCAAAATGTAATCGATAATCATCTTTACTTCCCAGGTCTATCCATAATAAGTTTTCTAGATGTTTCATTTCATCCGGTGTAATGACTTGATTATGTCTAAGCTTATAGATAGCTTCATCATCTTCATGTGCTTTTAAATAATGCTGTACTTTCTCTTTATAGTTCTCTAAGCCTTCATCATTATAGAAAGCATCATTCATCTTTGTTTCAATGATTTCATCTTCAAAATGTGTATCTACTGGATCTACTTTTGGGCCAGTGTATAAATACTTAACCAACCCTCTAATCTTCTCACGTAGTACTTCTAAATCAAAATAATTAGCTGTCTTCCAGTCATCAGGATCTTTGGCACATTTCAAATATTCCGCCTTATCTGCAATATCAGGTGTTGTTTGTTTTTTATACAACTCATCAGCCATCATAATAACCTTATTAATCACCTGACTTGCATCATAATGATTGAAATAAACCATTTCAATCATATACATCTGTCTATCAAAGAACTTTGCACGTTTATGTTCATCGTGAATCACAACAAGAGAAGACAATTCATCTTTAATATAATGTGTATCCATTTCATTCAGGTTAATCCAGTTATCTGGATTCTTATATTGATGCACATATTTCAAATGCATCTTTACATTAAAGCTGTCTTCATTAAGCGATTGAATATAACCTGACATTTCTTTGATCTGTTTATTGATTTCATCTACATAATCCTGATCGGATGCATTTTGTTCGAGTGGATAAAGAATATCAACACGTAACTTATAGATACGTTGAGAGAGTGATTCTATAATACCTGATTTTTCAGGACGCTGGTCTACTCTGAAGTAATCCATATTTCCTAGGTAATCAAATATCAAGAATCCTTTCTTCCTGGACCATACAAGTCTGTTCTTAGTCTTGTTCCTCTTCCAATCATCTGCCAGAATTTTGCTTTACTTCTTACTTTCTTAAAGAATACAAGATTAACGATATCTGGTACATCTATACCTGTATCTAGCATATCTACACTAATAGCTATTTGAGGGTAACTGTCTGTTTTACTGAATCGATCTATCGCATTTTGTACAAATTTTGTATTAAATGTAATCACTTCAGCAATCTTCCCCTTGTATTCAGGATAGAGTATATCGAATCTCTCTTTAATCTTATTGGCATGATTTTGATTGGCAGCGAAGATAATGCTTTTTCCTATCTTATCTCCTCCTTCAATTTTAATACCATGTTCCATCAAATCTCAGATCACAGTATCAATAGTATTAATATTAAAAACAAACTTATTCATTTCACTTGAAGTGATTGTATCAGTATTAGAGAAGTGTTCTTCAAATTCTTTCTTCTCTTCATCTGATAACTCATCATAGTGAATACCTTCCTCTAGAAACTTCATTTTATTTTCATAAGAATGGTAGCTGACTAAGTATTTGTCTTTGACAGCTGTTTCATATTCATAAGCATATGTAGGAACACCTGTTTCTAAATCAAATATAGAATATGTATTAGCCCCAATACTATCTTTAGGTGTTGCTGTTAAACCTATGAGTAAAGCATCAAAGTAATCAAATATATCTTTATATTTGTTGAAAATACTACGATGGCTTTCATCAAGAATAATGAGATCAAAGTGTCCTGGTGTGAATAAACGATTACCATCTTTACTTCTTGTTTCATCGATTGCATTCATCATTGTAGGATAACTACTAAAGATCATTCTTGATACTTCTGAGTCTTCTTTGTTTTCACATAGATTACAAGTCGTCAGGAAAGGAAGAAGGTTTACAAAGTTCTTCTTTGCCTGATTCACCAATGCAGTACGATCGGCAAGGAATAGTATATTCTTTGCCCAATCTGCTTTAGTCAATACATCTACTAAACTAATCGCTACACGTGTTTTACCACTCCCTGTTGCCATGACAAGTAATGCTTTACGACTTCCCTTTTCAAAGTCTTCACATGTTCTTACAATAGCTTCTTTCTGATAATAACGGTTTGTGATGGCATCTTGTATAACAGGTTTAGAAATACTTCTACGCGTATCTCTTCTATCTATAAGTAACTGTATTTCATCCTGTGAGAAGATAGAAGAAACCCTTCTATCTGGATACATCCTGTCATCCCAGATAAATGTTTCAAAACCATTTGTATAGAATATAACAGGTCTTAGCCCGTATTCTTATTCAATACAGTCTACATAAAGTTTTGCCTGATTACGTCCTACACGAGGATCTACACTTGTTTTCTTTGCTTCTATAACAGCAATAATCTTTCCTGTTCTACCACGTAAGATATAATCAACAAGACCTTCTTTTGAATCTGTTGGCATATGATGCACAGGATATTCTTCCCCTACATTTGTATCAAAGTCCCATCCTGCTTCCTTCAGCATTAAATCAATATAAAGCTTTCTTGTCCTCCATTCAGGAATCTTATTCACATCAACATATTTAACAGCTTTATCTTCTTTTCTCTTAGCTGCCCCTTGTCTTCTTAATTTCTCATTTTCAGCAACTAATCGAGCCAGTTCTTCTTTTTGTTTTTCTTCTTTTTCTTTTTGTTTATTAAGAATATCTCTTACCTGTTCTTTTAGATCCTTATTCACAAACATATGTGTTTGATCAGGTAACTTAGTAGGATCAAATTCAGGTAATTATTGTTGATAATCTACTCCATAAGAATAGTTCATCCAGTTAACAAGTCTATAGAGATTATTTAAAGCAAAAACTGCTTCTTCTCTTTTTACTTTTCTACTTGTATGTACTGCAAAATTTTCTAAAGTAATAACATATCTAATTCCTTCATAGATTCCTGTTGGAATAATTTGTTTAAATGTATATTCATTGACTAAAGCACTTAGATTATCTCTATAAGGCATCTGTAAGTCTATGTCATTCTTATACATGTAATGTACGCTTGTTCTAATGCACGTCTTGTAAGTATTGCACAGTTAACAGGTGATACCATTAATCCTTTT
>OIXA01002195.1_pt1 | contig 23002 bp, 20 predicted proteins | sample 1587721 | NCBI WGS metagenome assembly OIXA01 (sample SAMEA3888900, study PRJEB22519) | human gut metagenome | biome: human gut; feature: human-associated habitat; material: faeces | place: Denmark | collected 2013
TTCGATCCAATGTAAACATTCAAAGTATACATTGAACCTGGCCTCTTTTGTATGATATAAATTATCTGATTGTACTTACTGGACAATGAAATAATACGGAACTTCCATAACTGTTCGCTGATCTTTTGTTACGGTGATAACAAGTCGGTAGCTGCCGGAGCCTGTAATTCCTCCGAGGGAAAATTTATTCTTGCCCTGGCTTACTGCGGCCTGCAACAGAACGCCCTCATATCCCTGGGATGTTTTTTTCTGGATGTTGGCACTAACCGTATAGCTTCTGTCAATGTTCTTCCACTGTACATCAAGATCCAGGGTACTGTCCTTCGTTGTGAGAAGTCTGTGTGTACCTGTTGTGTCTGTGATCTTCAGGGACGGATTTGTATTTTCTGCCACTGTAAGCGACAGACTTTCAGCTGTTACGCCTGTGTCCGTCTCACCAGCTGCGATCAGAGCCTGTCCGTCCTTTGCTCCGGCGTATAATTTTGCCTGGAATTGATAAGCCTTTCCTTTTGCTTCCGCAACATCCGAATTTAATGTCAGGTTTACATCCTGAGACGTTGCCCATGTAAGCGGAATTACAAAATTACCGTTGGAATCCGGCCAGTACTGCTGGTTTTTATCTCCGGTTGTTACTGTCAGGCTGACATCTCCCGGAAGTGTTTTATCTGTGGAAGATAATTCCCGTACCAGTGATTTATTGTTCCATTTGTTATAGGATTGCATCGATGGGGCAGTAACTGTAATACTGCTGCCCGCCTTCGCTGTCAGACCGAAGCTTTCTGCATTTACAATTCCAATGTTTACTGAATTTGTAAGAGGATTATCTGTATAGGCATAAATCAGACCACAGTTCAGATTTCCTGCAGAATATCCTGCCTTTACTTTCGAGAAGTCTACAATAAAACGATAGGTCTGATTTTCCTGGTTCTTTATGTCCTCATAATTAAACTCAGTACTTTTTGTTCCCATTTCTTTGAAACTGCTCAGTCCGATCTCTGTCGTGGAAGAATTCTCCCCTATCTTTTTCCAGTAATATTTATTGTGTATGTATAGAAGATTTGGATATGAAAGCAATGTCACGGTCGTTGAAATTTGGAAAATCTGTTTCGGATAACGGCTGGGGAATGTTCACAACATTTTTGAGATACAAACTGGAGGAGCAGGGTAAGAAACTTGTGAAGGTGGATAGATTTTTTGCAAGCAGCCAGACCTGTTCTGTTTGTGGTTACAAAAATGCAAAAACGAAAAATCTTGCGTTAAGAGAGTGGGATTGTCCGCAGTGCGGGACCCATCATGACAGAGATGTAAATGCGGCGGTAAATATCAGAAATGAGGGAATGCGGCTGGTAAATGCATGACCTTAACACAATATAACACAACCGTGGGACACACGGGGATAGCTCGCTTATGCTTAGCACAGTAGTGTTATCGAACGAGAACCAAACTTGCTGAGGTGGGGGAGGATGTCACATTATAATCAGTTATGACTATAACTATCATGTATTAGAGCGTGTTTAAACACGCTTCAGTATAATAGCAAACTAATGTACTGACCAGTTATATAAAACAAACGAAAACGAGGATCTATTTATGAAAAAGATAACACGAACTACCGGCCTGAAAGGAACACTCACCGTTCCCGGAGATAAATCAATCAGCCACAGGGCCATTATGTTCGGCTCTCTCTCTGAGGGAACAACTACGATTCACGGCTTCTTAAAAGGGGCTGACTGCCTTTCTACCATTGATTGCTTCCGCAAGATGGGTATTTCTATCGAAGAAAAGGACGAAACCATTTATGTACATGGAAAAGGGCTTCACGGACTCAGCAAGCCAGAAGAGACTTTAGATGTCGGCAACAGCGGTACAACAACCCGCCTTATTTCCGGTATTCTTGCCGGTCAGGATTTTGATACTGTTTTAAGTGGAGATGCTTCTTTAAATTCCCGCCCTATGGGAAGAATCATGAAACCTCTCTCCATGATGGGAGCTGATGTCACAAGTATTAACAATAATGGCTGTGCACCTCTTTCTATTAAAGGACATACTTTAAATGCCATTCATTATGATTCTCCTGTCGCTTCTGCCCAAGTAAAATCCTGTGTTCTTCTTGCCGGATTATATGCAGAAGGAAAGACAAGCGTCACAGAACCTGCTCTTTCAAGAGATCACACAGAAAGAATGCTCCGTTCCTTTGGTGCAGATATCGTATCGGATGGAAACACCTGTACCATCACTCCGCCAGAGACATTACATGGACAGCATATCGAAGTTCCAGGAGACATTTCTTCTGCTGCATTTTTCATCGTAGCTGGTTTAATCACTCCAGATTCCGAAATCACAATTAAAAATGTTGGCATTAATGATACTCGTGCTGGAATTTTAAAGGTATGTCAGGACATGGGTGCAGACATCACTTTATTAAATACCCGCGAAGAAGGCGGGGAGCCTGTTGCTGATCTTCTTGTAAAAACAAGTGAACTTCACGGAACTGTTGTGGGAGGAAGCATTATCCCTACTCTTATTGATGAACTGCCTGTCATTGCCCTTATGGCCTGCTTTGCAAAAGGAAAAACCATCATCAAAGATGCTCACGAACTTCGTGTAAAAGAATCCGACCGTATCGCGATCATGACAGAGAACTTAACTGAGATGGGCGCCGATGTTATTGATACCGATGACGGATTTATTATTAACAGCCGCTCAGAAGAGTCTATTCCTGTTCTTCATGGAGCCGAAATCAACTGTTCTATGGATCACCGTATCGCCATGACATTTGCCATTGCAGGACTGAACGCCGATGGCGAAACCATAATTACCGATTCTGATTGCGTGGATGTTTCCTATCCGGGATTTTTTGCACAATTAGAGGCTTTAAACAACTAATAGAAAGATATTTTTCCAAATATGTGTCACCATTTATGAGAAAGGAATACTATGAGAAAATTAAGAAAAATCTTACTTAGCACCATCTTTGCACTCACTGTCAGCACTACTTTTTTTGCAAATACAGCTGGTACACAAACGGTAACTGCTGCATCTGGTACTGCTGTCACATTTAAAAGAAAAGTAATCGCCTACCGAACAGGCTCTGTTTACAACTTCGTTCCTATTGGGAATGCAGCCGATAACCGCCGAGCATTAAATCTTTTAATGGAAGGGAATGAAAAAAAGGTAATCAATATCAATAATAATATTCATATTGATACTTATTTGCGTCCAGGAAATAATACAACAATCAACGCTGGTAAACATACCATTACCTCTGATAAAGGAGTTATTATCAACGATCCAACTGCTGCTTCCTACACAAACTTTAAAAATCTTACAATCAACGGCGGCATCTGGAAGAATTCTTCCTCCAGTGGATTAGCTGGTACTATGATGCGTATCAGTTATGCCTCAAACATTTCTATTAATAATGCTACGGTATATACTAATTATAAGGGACATGGAATCGAACTCATTTCCTGCAGCAATGTCGTAGTTAATAACTGTACCCTCAAAGCACAGGGCAAATGCTCCAAAACCTGCGTGGAAGAACAGTTACAGATTGACCTGTCAAGCCCGACTACTGCACCTGGCCTTTACCGTCTTAGTAAAAAGCTTTGCAATGGTACGCCATGTAAAAATATCACCGTAAAAAACTGTACGATTCAGGGTGCCCGCGGTATTTGTGCTAACTTTGCAGGCGCAGGCAACGAATCTAAGTACCGTAAAGCCAGAAATTATCATTCCAATATCACCATTGAAAATTGTAACGTTACTGGAATCTCGGCAGAAGCTATTGCTCTTTTCAATACAAAAAGTGCCACAGTAAAGAATTGCCGCATCACAACCAAAACACCAAAAAGCCGCAACTCCTATTCTGTCGGCCTGGCTGTTGCCTACCAAAAAGGCTCCGCTCCAAAAGCAACTACTAAAACTAAAAATGTTATCAGCCTTACAAATAATACTGTAAAGGGCGGACAGCAGGGTATTTTTGTACGCTCTAATGCTTCTAAAAAATTAGGAACTGTTATTGTCAGTGGAAATACTGTCTCTGCGAAAAAAGGGAAGAAAAATGCCATTAAGGTATTGTCCGCTAAAAAGGTGAAAATAGCAAAAAATAAAACGAAAAAATGGTAAAGGGATTCTGATTTGCTGCGGGCTGTTTGTTGGCTGTAGAAGTAAAATCAGAATTAATCTGAGAGGATTTGGAATAGTCAGCCGCTGTAAATTTTCTGTCGGATTGCTCAAATAATACGAGGAAGAACCCCTAAAAAATTTATTGAATTTTGTGACTTTGTGCTGTGAAATTTTGACCATAGAAACTTCGGACTGCTTTCTCCGAAGTTTCTGTACTATTGGGCAAAATGGAGCGTTTAGCACAACGGAACAAATCTATAAATTTTTAGGGGTTCTTTTCAATTATTCTTCGGGCAATCTGGCTTTCACTTTTCTTATAGCGGCGGGTTCGTCTGTTTCACAGCCTCACAAATCAGAAGCTATTTCATTTTGATTTTTACGGTCTTCTTTTTTCCGCTTCCATCTGTTGCCATTGCAGTAATTTTTACCGTTTTTCCTTTGGCTGATTTCTTCGTTGTTACAATTCCCTTAGCATTTACCGTGGCATATTTGGTATTGCCTGATATCCAGAGAAGTTTTTTATTTGCTTTCTTTGTGGCAGTTACTTTGGCTTTTAGTTTTAGTTTCTTGCCTGCTTTTACTGGCTTACTTCCTGTTATCTTAATTTTCTTTACAATGCCTTTCATAGATGTAACCTTCCATGAAGCATATTTTTTACTGCCATCCGTTGCTGTTGCCGTAATCGTTACTTTCTTACCGCCAGTTTTCTTTTTCAGTGTAACAACTCCACCTTGCGTTACGGTTGCAACTTTTGTATTGCTGGATTTCCAGAGTAGCTTTTTATTCGAAGCAGTCTTTGGTAAAACAGCCGCTTTTAGAGTAAGCTTTTTGCCTGCGGCAATCTGTTTGGAGAGACCGGAAAGACGGATTGAGGTTACCTTTACTTTCTTTGACGGTTTTTTACCAGTATCCGGTTTTGGTGTATTTGGCTTCGCATTTTCTACCGTAATTGGCATAACTACTTTTCGTCCAATACCGACTTCTTCATAAAGAATTTCCAGTTGTTTTTTGCCTGTTTTAGACATATCGATATTTTTCACATTTGTTGTATAACCTGTTACTTTTGCCTTACTTCCATCGGTATATACTGCAGTCACTTCCAAATCATTCAGATTTAACTTCTCACCTTTAGTATAAGTAACCTTTGTCTTTGTTGCGGTGAGATAATCCAGTGTTTTTAATTCTTCTGTTCCTACATATACAAATGCTGTATTATCAGACTTTATGCTTTCTTCTGCATCTCCGCTAACTTCCATGTAAACCGTATCACTTCCGAGTTTTTTCAATTCTTCTTTTGTAAATGTTTTTTCTACCATACCATAGGATTCCACATTTCCAAGATTTATTGTTTTTAATACTTTACCAGAAGCATCCCCAGCTTTTAAAGTAAGTGCTGCTGTCGTATCAAAGGCACTGTTATTATCTATTGCTACTGTAATATTATCATCTTCTTGTTTAACAGAAAGCGCAAGTTCACTTCCGGCCGACTGAATATTTTTTGTAGAATCTGCTGTTGTATTTTTATCAGAGATTGCTTCTACTTTTAATGTTTCTTTTGCTGTCGCATCTTCTGGTACAGTAAGGTCTACCGTAACGTTTTGTGTCTCTCCTGATGTTATTCCATTTTCCAAGTCTGCCTGTCCAATGACGTTGCCATTATAGACAATCTGAACCCTTCCCTCACTACAGTTTGTTAATCCATTATTTTTCACTGGTACGGTGATAGAAGCATCCGCATCTGGCATTACTTCTTCTTGCGTGTAATCAATATCCCCAATGACAAGTCTGCTTTGTGGCACTACAGAAGTGATACATAAATCCGTATTTTCTGTTACAGTATTCTCTGTAATATTTACATCGGTTCTTGTAAATAAATATTCATATGCCGTTCCATTCCAGATACCACTCGGTACTGCTGCATAACCTTCTAAATCTGTTAAAGTAACTGGTTCGTAAACTTCTCCATCTCGTATTACGTAGGCATACAGATTCCTTCCTGTTTCTTCTGCATTTTCTTTCTCCGATGAACAGATGAGAAGCTGGCTATCCCCACCATCTACTACCGTATAGTCTGCTGAAATAACCGCATCGTCTTCTATATAGCTTTCTACCTCTCCATCTATAGTATCAATATAGTTTAAGGAACTGCCTTCCGCATCCTGTGCATACCATAAAAGAACGGAACTTCCATCTATTTTTGCAAAAGAAGGAGAAAGATTCTGTCCATTTGCTGCAATGGTTGTTCGTCCTTTTGCATTAACCGTCGTCAGTTGTACCTGCGGATTTTCCTCGGTACCAGAATTCAATGTATAAGCTGTTACTACATCATTATCCAAATTGCCAATAGCAACAGACTGTACCGGCTTATTCTCTTCTGATAACTTCTTTGTTGTAAATGCATTTCCATTTAAAGATGCAAGGTAAACTGTATTTGTTCCGGTTCCCTTTAAAATATCGTTCGCACTATTGCTGTTCCATGCAATATATGGCACATGATTTTTCACTGTAATCGCCGGATGCAAATCCGCAATGGCATTATCCGTAATAGCCGGATACTTTGTCACTGTTCCTGTATTTCCATTTAATGCGATTTTTGCTGCGTGAACTTCTGTCTCGGCTGCAAGCTTTGTCATAAAATCTTCAGCTTCCGCTTCTTCTGGTGTAAAAGTCCGCTTTGCATTAATCCATGTAACGTATACATTCTCTCCATCTACTGCTGCTACTGCATCAAAATCTGCCGTTCCATCATCATCAATCAGCTTAGGTATACTCCACCCACGTTCATTATAAATAGAATATACCACTGCTGTATGATTCCCTGTTGTTCTGCCGCCCATGTCCGTTGTAAAAATAAGGAGTTTCTTTCCACTTGCCGTCTGCAAAAGCTGCGGCTTTGCACTGGCATACACATCAGACAGCAATGTTGTCACTGTTCCAGATGTATTTTTTGCAGAAGCAGCACGCTTTATCGAACGTGGCTTCGCTGTTTGTTCTGCAACGGCAGAACCATCCCACGAAGAAGAATCTACTCTTTGTATTTCATAATCTTTTGCCTCCGGTTCTAACTTCGGCAATGCTCTGGCATACATTCTGGCTTTTGACTTCTTCTTTGTGGACAAATAATCGAACGAACCATTCAAAAGCTCTTTTTCATAAGAAAAGCATAATGCCTTTGCACTAACTCCCAGCGCTCCCTCTAAAGAGGCTGTTATATCATTATCCTTCCCGTCTGATTCTACTGTAACAAGGTTCTTTGCTTCTCCATAAACGGAAATATCTGCAATATAAGAAACACCGATACCTCCGGTAAGACGTACACTCGGAAGAGTAAGCTCTACTTTCCCTTTGGTATATACTTTACTCTTATTAAAATCAAATCCTACAGAGAAATCTGCTTTCGTACCAGCCGTTCCCTTTACTTTAATCACTACCGGAACAACAACCACAAACGTCTGCCATTCCTGCTTTGCCGTTCCTTTTATTTCAACAACCAGCTTTCCTCCTGCAGATTCGACTCCGTTTGTCTTCGTGATTGTTCCTTCCACATAGCCATAAGCCTCCATTTCCGGTTCTACGCTCATCCCCATAGACGCGGTTCCAAACTTAGAAGCCAAAAGAGAGTTCATTCCTTTTCTATAGGATTCTTTTTGCGTTTCCACAAACTTTTTAAACGTTGTCCAGTCCTTCTTATTCATATCCTGAACACCGATTCCAATCCGGTATGTATTATCCTCCCTCTTAAAAGTAACTGGAATCGTTCCATAATCAAGAGAAACATCCCCACCACCAAGAATTGGAACATTCTCCGGAATCGTAAAATCTACACCACCGTCAATCTCAATATCTACATCGCTCTCCTCTGTTCTGGTTCCTGTGGCCGTTCCTGGTTTATCGGGCTGGGTGGGCTGGTTTGGGGTATCTGGCTTATCCGGCTCACCTGGATTTACAGGATTATCTGTTCCGCTCTCCCCAGATTTCATGGCATCGGAGCATACCGTTCCGGCGTAGGAATAGAGATTGGTGGATGGAAGATTCAAATGCAAAGCGGGCCGCACACCGACATTATTATCGAAGACATCCCTACCACGCCCATCGACCTCGCCATCAATGTACACTCCGGCCGCACAATGACCATCACAGCCCGGCGAACGGAGCCACCAATAATACCTATAGGTACCCATCGCATACGCATAAGTACTGCAACGGCTTCTTCTCGCTTCATCATATGTACTGTAGTCTTTTGCAAATCCATAGCCTGCTGCCGTATCTGTATTATAAACTTCTGATTCGGAGAGGAGGAACACTTGATCCGAGGTATTATTTCCACCTGCTGTTCCATAGTAAATATTATTGTTATTTACAACATTGGTTGTTTTAATCGCATTTTTTTGCGTAGACGTGAAAGCAGAATTGATAAAGTTCTTTCTGCTGTAATCTGTCTTTGGCTGATTCACAGATGCCCCATAACCGTTCAGCCAGCTTCGCATACTGCTTGTTTCCCATGTCACTTTTGCATAATCCGTATTATACTTCTGGTCATCTAAGGCAACATCCGCAAGGAGAAGTGCATCGTTGCCATTCCTGTTTAAAACACGCCATTTGATTGGTTCATACTTAAAATAATGGTAGGTTTTATAACTGCCATTCCAATTATACTGTCCCTCTTCATTGCTTGAGTAATATGTCGCATCTTCCCCCTTTAATCTGCGATACTTCGTTCTCCCAATCGTAATATCATTATTTTCATCCCAGCCTGTCGCATTTTTCAATGTATTATAAATACTACCATCTTTGGATGTCACTTCGCTTTGCGGATAACTTCCAAAGTACACACAGTCCCAGGTAACTCTCTGTCCGGCATCCATAGAAGAATCCTTTACGATTCTTGGATTACTTATATTCTCTGCCGCATTTACCTTTGGCAGTGTTATCGGGATATCCGCTAAACTGACTCCCTGTGGACAGAATCCCGCCAGCATTGCTACCGATAAGATGAATGCTGTTATGCGGGATAAATTGATGTGTTTCCGTTGTTTTTTCATAGTTTTTCCTCACTTTCCCCTTGAGCGTATTTGAAAAATGCTTTCTGTAAGATTCCGTTACAATTTGTAGAAGATTTTGCCTAAATGGGGGCGGCGTAACAGACTACGTCAACCGAATGAAGGCAAATTCAAGAATGCAAATTGAGACGTGCGGATTTCAAGGATGATTTTTCAAACATGCTTTAAAATATAGATTTTGCTATTTTAAAAATAGCGTATCATTTTCTTCACTAAAATTCAATAGGATGTGTCTAAGTGGTTGATTTTACGACACTTTTGGTAAAAGAATTCTAATCTGTAGATTTGATGTAGACGAAAAAAGAAAAAATACGATTCAGCTACATAACCTTTCTTTAGCTGTGTCTGTTTAAAATTCCGATTCAAATGCTCATTGACTTTTATGTCAAATTATGTATATAATAGTCATATAATAATCGTTAATATATCATAATTGGAGGTAGCGTAAATGACGGATTCCACAATCTTACAGCCAGAAGGCTTAGAACAACGCTACAAAAGATATAAGGAAAAGATAAAACACTTTACGATAATGAATGACATCTTTATGCGGAATGTTTTAAAGGAAATCTCATGTACGGAATATATTCTTCAGGTTATCATGAATAGAACAGACATAAAAGTAATCGACCAGACTTTACAGAAAGATTATAAAAATCTCCAGGGGCGTTCCGCCATTTTAGACTGCGTGGCAAAGGATGCAGAAAACAATCACTTTAACGTGGAGATTCAAGGTGAAAATGATGGTGCTTCTCCAAAAAGAGCCCGATACCACTGCGGTCTACTGGATATGAATCTACTGAATCCCGGCGAACCTTTCGACAGTCTGCCAGAAACTTACATCATTTTTATTACCAAAAATGATGTCCTTGGATACAACCGACCAATCAGTCACATACAAAGAAGAATCAACGAAACCGAAGATATATTTCAAGATGGTCAACATATTCTATATGTAAACTCGAAAAAACAGGATAATACCGAATTAGGCCGCTTAATGCATGACTTACATTGCAAAGAAGCGGATGAAATGTATAGTAATATTCTTGCAACCAGAGTACATCAACTAAAGGAAACTGCGGAAGGAGTGAATCAAATGTGTCAGGAATTAGAAGAGATTTATAATGAAGGCGTTGAAAGGGGCGAACAATCTGGATTTCTTCGAGGGGAGCAGTCTGGAGAATTGAAAAAAGCAAGAGAAACTACTCTTGCCCTTCTCGAAATGGGAATGTCTGTGAAACAGATTGCAAAAGCAGTAAACCTCTCGGTAGAGACTATTCAGAATTGGATATCAGAAGCATAATTTTAATTAGCGAAGATAAACAGACCAACAAAGAATATATGGCTGTCAGAGAAACCTATATCTCAAGGATACTTTCCGCGCTTAGCGATGGTGTAGCGAAAGTTGATGAAAAGATTAAGGAAGTCATAAGTATCTGGATATGCATAGATGCCAGAAAAAATGAAGATTCCATTATAGAATACCAACTTAGACCGGAAGTAAAATTTGGTGAAAATATTCACCCTGAAGAGATAAATCTGTTAAAAGGGATTCTCATAAAGATACGAGGTGGGAAAAACATGACACAGTCTAAAAATAAATTAATCGAAATGTTGGAATATGTAATTGCAGACCATTCAGCAGAAGAAAAAAGAATTATTTAAAAAATGAATGCGGTGTAGAGATGACCAAAGAATTAGAAAGGAAGGTGGAGGCGATGGGAGAAAGTATAGGTCGCGTAATATTACAGGGAATGCTAGAAGATGCCTGGGATAAGGGAGTAGAACAAGAACGCAGAAATACGGAAAAGGAACGAGAACACGCAATTGTTGCATTCATTTCTTTTGGAATACCAAAAGAAAAAATATTAGAAAAAGGATATACTGAAGAAGAATATACGAAAGTGAAGAAAAAGTTGCTTTCTTAATATTTATGTTGAGATTTTCTACAGGCAAGTTGGCAAAACTGACACTACTAGAGCAAACTTCAAAATTTATAATGCTAAAGATAAATATCTCATCAGTGCCAATTTCTCATTCAATAAGTATGCTTATGCGTCGGCACAATCTGGCATAAAATTTTGAAAGCAGAATATACTTGAAATATCTGATTCGGTATGATATATTGAAATCAGAAAAGAATATGCTGTACAGTATGTACACAAACACAAATCCCCTCAGTACCGCGAATACTGAGGGGATTTTTTTGTGGGGTTTGGTTACCGCATGATTTTACTTCTTCTTCCGGCCAAACCACTTGCGAAGTATAGTCATGATTAGTTCAACAATGATGCCAGATGCTACACCTGCCAATACCGACAGAAGAAAAGAATATGCTGACAATATGTACACCCCCTTTCTGTTGCCAGAATGGGGCGGCAACGAGGGGATTATATCATATTTTTCCAGAAAAATCCATGTAAATCTTTAATATTTCATGTAAATCCAATAGAAGAAATAACTGCATCTAATGATGATTTTTACGGAGTTTGGATTACTTTTATTTACTATTGCCAAATATCTGTAAATATTATATAATTTTACTTCAACAACCTAAAACAGCCCCGAAAGAGAGAAGAGGCCCTATATCTGTGGCCTTAGAACGAGGATTGAATGCGAGCCATTACGCGAGCATTCAACCCACAGTAATAGAGTCGCAGATATAGGACCTCTTCTCTCTTTCGGTACGTCTGTTTTGTTTCATAAATCAGATAATTATCCCCTCGCAATGATCCACCTCATGCTGTATAATCTGCGCTACCCAGCCTTTATACTTCTGATGCTGTTTTTTAAAATGAATATCTTCATACTCTACTTCTATCTCCTGATAGCGAGTCGTTTTTCTAACTCCTTTTAAAGATAAACAGCCCTCTTCTGCCTCATATGGTTCTTTTTTACTTACAATCACCGGATTTAACATTGCAATATTCGCAAATCCCATATTCACCGCAATAATTCTTTTATTTACTCCAATCATATTTGCTGCCATCCCAACACAGCCAGTTTCATTTGCTTTTAACGTATCAAGTAAATCCTGCACCACTGGCATATCGTCTTTTGTTGCAGGGACTGCTTTCTTTTTAAGAAACAAAACATCTTTCATAATTGCTCGAACCATAATCTAACCTCCATATTGAATTCTGTTTTTACTTCTACAGCCAAAGACAGCTCGCAAAGAGAGAAGCCAACCTATATCTGTGGCCTTAGAACGAGGATTGGATGTGAGCCGTTAGCGAACATTCAACCCGCAGTGATAGAGTCACAGATATAGGTTGGCTTCTCTCTTTGTGAGCGTCTACTTTGCCTGCGGCAAACCAGAACTTATAACTGTTCTTTCGCGATTTCCACAGCTTTTTCTAATGCAGCTTTGATTCCTGCTGGATTCTTTCCACCAGCCTGAGCCATATTTGGACGTCCACCGCCGCCGCCACCTACTAAGGCTGCTGCTTCTTTGATAATCTTTCCTGCATGTGCGCCTGCTTTTACAGCATCGTCTGTTGCAGTTACAATTAAGTTAACCTTTCCTCCCATATCGGAAGCAAGGATAACAACACCGCTGCCAATCTTACCTTTGAGGTCATCTCCTAAGGTACGGAGTGCGTTCATGTCAACGTCTTTTACGGATACTGGAAGTACTTTGTAATCGCCTGCTTCTACTACCTGATCCATTACGTCAGCAACTTCGCTCTTGGCAATCTGGTCTTTTAATTTCTCATTTTCTGCAGAAAGTGCTTTGATTTCGTCAAGCATGGACTGAATCTTTTCTGCTAACTTATGAGGCTCTGCCTTTGCTGCTTTTGCTGCTTCGTGAAGAGTTTTTTCCTCATCAAGATAATATTTCATCACTCCGTCACCAGTTAATGCTTCGATACGTCTTATGCCCGCTGCAACACCAGTTTCAGAAATAATCTTAAATGCTTTGATTACTCCTGTATGTGGTACATGTGTACCTGCACAGAATTCTTTGGAGAAATCTCCCATAGTAACAACTCGTACTTTATCACCATATTTTTCTCCGAATAATGCCATCGCACCAGTATTCTTTGCTTCGTCAACACTCATGATTTCTGTGCTTACAGTGAGGTCTTCGGCGATTTTTTCATTTACCATTTTTTCAACTTCTGCAAGTTCTTCTGCAGTTAATGCCTGGAAGTGAGAGAAGTCGAAACGAAGTCTGTCTTTATCTACATAAGAACCGGACTGTTCTACATGATTTCCAAGAACGGTACGTAAGGATTTCTGAAGAAGATGGGTTGCACTGTGCCCTTTAGCTGTATCTGCTCTCTGTGCTTTATTTACAGATAATGTTACCGTATCACCAACTTTGAACATTCCCTTTGTTACATGTCCGATATGGCCAATCTTTCCACCGAGCATTTTTACAACATCTTCTACAATGAATTCGCCGTCTTTGCATGTGATGACACCGCTGTCAGCGTGCTGTCCACCACCTGTCGCATAAAATGGTGTCTCGTCTACAAAGATTGTTCCAGCCTGTCCATCAGTTAAAGCTTCTGTAAGCTCTGTGTCTGTTGTCATAACTGTAATCTTAGAATCACATTCCTGTGTCTCATATCCAACGAAAGTACTTGTTACAGATGGGTCGATAGACTCATAAACTGTAACGTCAGCACCCATGTAGTTTGTTGTCTTTCTTGCACTTCTTGCCTTTTCTTTCTGCTCATTCATGCAAGTCTGGAATGCTTCTTCATTTACAGTGTATCCTTTTTCTTCAAGGATTTCTTTTGTAAGGTCTAATGGGAATCCATAAGTATCGTAAAGTTTGAAAGCGTCCTGTCCATCTAACTCTTTTACGCCTTTTTTCTTCATGGATTCTTCTAAATCAGCAAGGATTGCAAGACCCTGATCGATTGTCTTATTAAACTTGCCTTCTTCCTGAATGATAACATTGTAAATGAAATCTTTCTTTTCTTCTAATTCTGGATAACCATCTTTAGAACCTTCGATAACTGTCTTGCTAAGCTCTGCTAAGAACTTGCCTTCGATTCCGAGTAAACGTCCGTGACGGGCTGCTCTTCTGATAATACGGCGAAGAACGTATCCACGGCCTTCATTACTTGGCATGATACCATCGGAAATCATAAATGTAGCGGAACGGATATGGTCTGTGATCAGACGGATAGAAATATCGTCCTGCTCATTTTCTTTGTAAGTTTTCTTTGCTACTTCACAGATCTTATCACGAAGGGAACGGATAGTATCTACATCAAAGATAGATCCTACGTCCTGAACGATAACGGCAAGACGCTCTAATCCCATACCTGTATCAATATTTTTCTGTTTTAATGTTGTGTAGTTATTATGTCCGTCATTCTCAAACTGAGTAAATACGTTGTTCCATACTTCCATATAACGGTCGCAGTCACAACCTACTGTACAGCCTGGTTTACCACAGCCGTATTTTTCTCCACGGTCATAATAAATCTCGGAACAAGGACCGCAAGGACCAGCACCGTGTTCCCAGAAGTTATCTTCTTTACCAAACTTGAAAATGCGTTCTGGAGCGATTCCAATCTCATCTCTCCAAATGGCAAATGCCTCGTCATCTTCTAAGTATACAGATGGATATAATCTGTCTGCATCAAGTCCTACAACTTCTGTAAGGAATTCCCATGACCATGCGATTGCTTCATGTTTAAAATAATCTCCAAAAGAGAAGTTACCAAGCATTTCAAAGAATGTACCGTGACGATCTGTCTTACCAACATTTTCGATATCACCGGTACGAATACATTTCTGGCAGGTTGTTACTCTTTTTCTTGGTGGAATCTCCTGGCCTGTAAAATAAGGTTTCAGTGGTGCCATACCTGCGTTGATCAGTAATAAACTGTTGTCGTTATGTGGAACCAGTGAGAAACTCTTCATTGCAAGATGTCCCTTGCTCTCAAAAAACTCCAGATACATTTTTCGAAGTTCATTTACTCCATACTTTTTCAAAATTCTGTCCTCCTGTAGTATCTCATATATTGCTGCCGGTATACCGACATGAAAGGGTGCTGCCAGAAAACAATTGGTTCTCCGTCAGCACCCTGAAATATATCGCTATATAAATTATTTACCTGATGTATTTCCAGTACCAGCCGTGTTGCTTTCCATGTTCTTCTTCGTTCTTAACTTCTTTCCACAAAAAATGCCTCCGGCCGCGGCTGCTACCAGCAAAATAAACGTTATAAGATATTGAACAAATGCACCTAATACAGCCGACATAATCGGGCCCTCCTTCTCATACTGAAAATAGTTTGCAGTTACATGAAATTAGTATACCATATTTGATAAAAAAGTGTAAACCTTTTTTTAACAATTTCATTCATTATCTAACAGACGAACCTGCGAAGCAGGTTCTGCATGTTGGCTGGAATTGTGAGTGAAATTGGAGGTGGTGGAGACCTAGGGATTCAGACTGTAATCTTCTGCTTACTCGAAAGTTTTTATTATCAGATGCATTTCGTATTTATCCTTTTTGCAATCAATCACAAGCTTATCGCATACTGGGCAATATCAGGCTTCCTGTTCTTTCATATCAAAAAAGCTGTGTCTTCCAATTCGAAATCCTTGTTTCTTATCATTGTTCTCTTTACCTGCTTCTCTTTCTGTAATCAATTAATATCAGCCAACACACTTTTAAGTTTTAATTTTTTCATACTGTTTTCTGGAACATATATAGTAAACTATATAAAATCCGCTGAGTAAGCAAGTCGGTGAAGATGCCAAAGGCATTACATGAATCAGTTGGTATGCTACAATAGCTAAATTTATTATAATAATCAAAATCAAAACTTTAGAATTTTTATTTTGTTGGTCAGCATATACTGATAATGCAATTATGATACCCTCTATCAGTGGAAATAATATATGAAATAAATAAAGATAGGATACTTCATATGTTCTTCCTACAAAATCCCGTACTCTCGTTAATGATGAATTATATATTGCCGCCATTATGGTTGCAATTATAGCCCATAAAAAAGCTTTTCCATTAAATAACTTTTCTTTTTTCATTTTTCACTCCTCACTAGAAATTAATACATTAAATAAAATCATTATCATTTATGTTAAGAGATAAAATATTATAACTGTAAAAGTTATTTATTTTTAAAATATTTAATTATACGAATTAATATATAAGTGCAAATTATTATTAATAATACATTTAAACTTTGCCATATAATGTGAAATATTTCCTGAGACATAATATCTATAACCCCTTTCGTGCTGTAAATATATAGGTAATAACTAACAGAGTAAGTACGATAAATTTTTATATAATATTAATCGTGTTTCTCTAATAGTTGTGTTATCTCTTCTGTTCCTTCATAACAAGCACCCTCTATGGCAATATCATTCTCAGAATATTCGCCTATTCCTGCCTTGATATGGTATATATCCCCGTCCGAAGTATACGCAAGTGCGGTAAAGTTATAATCATGAAACTCATCTTGCCTTTTATCAAGTTTTTTAATTATCTTTATAAATTTAGCAGTATTTTGGGCAGAAAGATTATATTCTTTATTATTGTACTTTACTGTAATTTTTTCAATTTTATCAAAGGCTGTTGCAGGCAGTACTCTGTATCCGGTATGTTTAATAATAAAATCTACAAGCTGTTTATTGGGTCCTATCCTATAATCTTCTCCATTGAAATCATAGAAATGTAATATATCTCCTTTAAAAGTATTTAACGACACATTCTGTAAATCTCCATGACTGTTTTCGTACACAATACAAAGTTTTGCATATTTTTCTTTCGTATTATCATTTACACCATAATTACTGAGGGAATCGCCGTTCTTTAAAATAGGACTATCCTCAATCAAATCTATTAATTTGAGAATTTCTTTTTTATTTAGAGACAGAAATGTAGAATCTTCAGAAAAAGTACTATATGATATAGAGAGTATCCGACACTTTGGAAAAAGAAACTTTTGCTTCTTTTTTATTATAGAAAAGGAATCTCTTTCCCCATTTATTTCTATAGTATCATCATATTTTCCGAGAGCTAATAAACTTTTAATTTCATCTGGAATACTATTTGTGGATTCGGTAGAGTTGCTTGTTTTAGTTGTTGAATTGAATTTTTCTTCCTTTTTTTGACAGGTAGAAAAAAGAAATACTATTAAAATTATCGCGATGTAACTATATTTTTTTCTCATTCTCCGTCCCTCCATTCACCTGTGAATAATCTTTCGAAATCTTTAAATCAGTAAATTATAACTTTTAGATTCTGTTCCTGATTTTAGGAAGAGCATAATTCTATGATTATTATATATCTTTTTAAGGTACAGCACCAGTGACATCTGTTTCTCATGCATATTTTTATTTATTATATATGCCGAAAGAAAAAGGCTCCGGTTGCAAAAATCCTACCCCAATTCATAAAATTTCTTATCCTTTCTACAACACTTTTTATTGAAACTATCAACGTTCCTATCTATATATATGCAGTAGAATGAGAATCCCACAAAAAAATGTCTCTTGACCAGTCCTAAAAGTTGAACACTGCACTTTTAAGACTTTTAATGATCTCTAAGACTATTATGTCACTGCATAGATGTGAAATCCAGTTACGCACTATTTACAACTTGCATCATATCTTCGCGAGCAGGTAATCCTATCACTTAGATTACTTCCAAGTATTTAGATGTATCTTCTTTATTTCTTTTATAAAAATCAAACAAATATTTTACAACACTACCCAAATCTTTTTTACATTTATAATCTCATTGATTAATTTTCGCCTCCATTTCTGAAAGAGTCATTTTATCATCAGAAAGTTGAGAACTTCTTGTTGTGGAATTATTTGTATTTTCCTCATTATATCTTTTTACAATATCTTGGTCTATTTCATAAACACCTTCATATACATTAATTGGAGCATATGTTATTGTTCCATTTTCCTCATTTTCTTCTAAAAACCAAATATATTGCTTTCCTTTTTCTGGCTGCCACGCTCCATCAAATTGAAAACGCACATAAGAATTATCGGGATTCTTTTCTACTTTTTTCTTTAATTCATCCATTTTAGGATCGTTCTGTTTTTCAAGATATTTTGATGCTAATATAGTTCCACCTAAATTGTTAACTATAATAGTATTTTGGGCTTTACCAATATAACACTTATTAATTTCTAATACATATTCTGTTCCAATTGTAGCTACCCCATCTACCCAGGCATGTTCCTCTTTTACCGTTGCTTTTACTATTAAGTCTGCATGCTCCTTTAATTCTTTGATTGTATTACAACTATATAAAAAATCTGCTGTTGACGGAATATCTAAAACAATATTTTTAGTTTCCTTCTTATCTTCTGTCATATCTCCCTGATTTTTAAGTTTAGAAACTATATGAGTAGAGTTACCATTATCAGAATTAACTTTTTCTTTGGAGCAACCACAAATTAGGGTAAATAAACATATCACCAATATGAATACAATTTTATTTTTTCTCATCTTTCTTTCCCCCGATTATATTATAAGCTCATGTGTTTAACTATTCCATTTCTGATTTTTATTTATACAAATAATTTATACCGTTACTGAAAACTTATAAAAAGTTATAAACCTTTATGTTTCATTCCTACTTCATTGTGTATGCTTTCAATTTGTATTTCTACAATATCTACTTACAGGTTCTTGTACACTCCATAGGCGTAAATTCCTGACTAACGTATCAGTACACATCTGTATTAACTTGAAAGTGTTATTCTACAGATTGTTTCATCGCATTTTCTCCATATCTTTTCAGATTCAAGGCTGCCTGATAATCTCTATAAAATACTTAACAATATAAATCTTTTTCTCATAATCAACGTCATCCCCTCCTACTCTTATTTTCTAATATCATATTTTTATATTACCAAAAGCATAATATTTTGTCAACATCATATTTGAATCAAATATATTTTATTCAAATATATTGAAGTGTTTCTCTAAAATTATATACTGGAATAAAGTTATCTCTTTTATAAATTTTTTTGATTTTTAATATTTACTATTTTATATAGTTTAAAATATAATTATATTAACTAAAAAATTAACCACTAATCTGAAGAAATCTCCCTTTTGTTAAACAAAACATATGTCTAACAAAGGAAGATTTTCAGATTAGTGGTCAATTTTTTAGTTGCACTGCGTGCTATCTAGTACCTGCACCTACTATACCCGCAAAATGGTTGGATAGAGATAATAGTAGCCAAAACCACGAGTATAATTTCCTTTTATCATCTCATTTTTACAGTATCCGTATTTCATATAATCTAATTCCATTATGAGATTTTCCCGTCGGGCTACAATGAATTGAAATCTTTTTTGTTGTTTTGACAACTTTACCATTCATTAACTGCTTTACCGTTGCAGTTCCTGTTGCTGTCGAGCCATTTTTCTGAAATAATTTGGAACTAACTTCCCAGTGTGAATTAACATACTTAATTTTTAAAAAATTTTTTTAACATTTTACCTCTCCTCTTTTATGACGGTAATCGTTTCTTCTTTTGTAATATTTGAATTTCTAGTTGCCTGATATTCTTTATAGTAGAAATAACCGCAAAAAATATTTAAAATAATTATACATGCTGTAATCACAAAAATAGATATTCGTACATGATTTCGTATCCTTAGCTTTCGAAACAAATAGTCTTCATCTATTTCACAAAAATAATCAGACACAACAGATGTTGGTGTTCCAAATTCTTTTACAATATCTTCTTCTGCAACATCCGGATATTCATCACAATAATCTTGTAAATGCTCCTCTAACTTTTTTATATAGGCTCTTTCTTTACAACCATATACAGGAAGGCTTTGTCGAACCTTCCTGATATACTGTTTTTCAATTTTTCTGTTCAATATTTTCTCCTCCCATTGCTATTTCCGATGAAGACTGGTTCTGGGACAAAATTAATTCAACACCTAATTTTACCTGATTATACTCTTCAAGTAATTTATGGAAATATATTACTCCTGCTTCCTCTAAGTGATAGTAGACCCGCATTAACCGTTTTCCTGCCGGCTTTTTATAATCTGTCAAATATCCTTTATCCACTAATCGATACAAGATCGGGTATAGTGCCCCTTCCGTAACCGTAATAATACCATTGGATTTATCGCATATACTCTGTGTAATCTGGTATCCATAGCAATCTCCATCTTGCAAAATAGCTAATGTTAATAATTCTATTGTTCCTTTTTTAAAAGAGTTTCTTTTGGCCATCTGAATTTCCCTTTCGTTTTAAATGCAATTATACATTAGCATATGTTATATTTGTTTTCAATATATTTTATTCAAATATATTATTGGCAAAATATAATTTCTATTATAATATACAGATGTCAGATATCTGAATAAATAGCGGCTACAAGCAAAATAGAGTTTTTTAACATGCTTTGAGGAGGAGATTTCTATGAAATTGAAAAAAGTTCTACCATTCTTTACATTTATCCTGGCACTATTATTTTTTAGTACTTTCCCAACACACGCTGCTCAAAATAAACCTTTGACATCCAAGAAAGCGTATCAGCAATTTCTACATAAGAAAGTTGGGAAAAAGAAATATTTTCAGATTGTAAATATCGGAAATAAAAATGCTCCTGTCTTAATCATTGGTTCAGGGAAAAAAGAAGCTGTTAATGGCAAAACATATTTTAATAATTGCAAAGTATATACATTTTCAAACAGACAGATTAAAGCGATGAAACCTTTCAAAAATTATGGTGGAAGATTTATCAGCTTAAAAGAAAAAAATGGGAAATATTATCTCTGTAACGGTGGCTCTGATTTTTCTTTTTTATACACTATAAACAAAGGAAAAGTTATCACTCATGAATATTTCAACTGTCACAGTGCAAAAGGGACAGATCGGACAAGTCAATCTGTTTTTAAAAAGGATAAAAAAATTATTAAAAATCTTGGTTATTTAAAAGCAGCAAAGTATAATAAATATAGAGACTCTTACAAAACAGTGACATCTTCTATCAATTTTGTGAAGAATACATCTGCTAATAGAAACAATATTTTAAAAGCAAATACTCGCACAGCAAAATAATTTAATTCATTAAATAATGATTTTTTCAACAAACGACAAATACAACCATAGGAAATGTGAAAGTAGTCGCTATACAAAAAATGCGTCCCAACATTTTTGTTATTCCAATATCATATTTCTTATGGTTGTATTTTTTATTTTTCTGTGTATTGGCCAAATTATGTAGGAAAATAGTTCAGATATAGAATCGGTATTCAATTACAAGGATTTAGTAATTAATTATTACAGCGAACGGATAGGGGAGGATCAGAGAATAAAAATCAGAAAAACACATAGTTATATCGCGATAATTTTAATAGTATTTCTTCTTTCTGCCTGTCAAAAAAAAGAATCAAATTTTAATTCAATGAATAAAACAAGCAACTCTACCGAATCTACAAATAGTATTCCTGATGAAATTAAAAGTTTATTGACCCTTGGGAAATATTCTGATAACGTAGAATTAAATGGAAAAAGAGATTCTCTTTCTATAATAAAAAAGAATCAAAAATTTCTTTTTCCAAAATGTCGGATACTCTCTGTATCATACAGTACCTTTTCTGAAGATTCTACATTTCTATCTCTAAACAAAAAAGAAATTCTCAAATTAATAGATTTGATTGAGAATAGTCCTATTTTAAAAGATGGTGATTCTCTCAGTAACTATGGTATAAACGATAATACGCAGGAAAAATATGCAAAACTTTGTATTGTATACGAAAACAGTCATGGAGATTTACAGAATGTGTGGTTGAATACTTTTAAAGGAAATATTCTGCATTTTTATGACACTTCCAGAGAAGATTACCGTATAGGTCCAAATGAGGAACTTGTAAAATTTATCACAAAACATGCCGGTTACAGAGTGCTGTCCGCAACAGATTTTGATAAAATTAAAAGAATTACTGTAAAATATAATGAAGAAGAATATGATCTTTCAGACGATACAACAAAAAAATTTGTAAAAGCACTGAAAAAACTAGACAAAAGACAGGATGAGTTTCACGATTCTAACCTTACAGCAATTGCTTACACTTCAGATGGAGATACGTATCATATAAAAGTAGCAGCAGGAGAATATTCTGAGAATGATATCGCCATAGAAGGAGCCTGTTATAGCAATGCCGAAAATCTGATTCATTTGTTAGAAAAGTAGAAGTAATTCCATTTTCCACTCAGAATGAGAAAGAATTTACAGAAAAAACTTGACAAACCCTATTTTTCAACCTTCTCTCCCTTTTCAAATATACAATATTAAAATTAGAGATTTAATTTAAATACATATCAATGTCAATAACTGCATCCAAATAGTTCACAATGCTTAGAAATCTTTTCTCAAAATAAATTGCCGGCAAATTATCTCTCTCAAAAATTGAAACTATCTCAAAGCAAACTTCTCCATTATTTTCTTCGCATATTTTTTTAATTATCTGCAATTTTCCTTCCAACATTTTTAATAAATCATCAATTGCTGGTTTTATATCTAATTCCTCAAATGTGTTTGTAACCAACGACCAGTATGCCTCTAAATGCTTATTTTTATCAAATGGTGACATTCTCGTTTCATTTCTTCTTTTACAATCCGAAGGCTTTATATTTAATTCTTTTTCGATTTTATATACATCAAAATCGTTATCGAAAAACAAATTCATTTCTATATATACCATTTTTCACCAAAAAACCTCCTCCGATTGTATCTACATAAGACACAACCAAAGGAGTCCTGGTGTGCATCCCGTCAAGTAGACAATTAAAAAAATATAAAATTTTTGTGTTG
>OIXA01002209.1_pt1 | contig 22894 bp, 20 predicted proteins | sample 1587721 | NCBI WGS metagenome assembly OIXA01 (sample SAMEA3888900, study PRJEB22519) | human gut metagenome | biome: human gut; feature: human-associated habitat; material: faeces | place: Denmark | collected 2013
TCCAACGCACTGGAATACGCTCTGAAGCGCAACGCCATCCCCTATAAAGTTGTAGGCGGCATGAAGTTCTTCGACCGGGCGGAGATCAAGGATATGCTGGCCTATCTGTGCGTACTGAATAACCCCATGGACGATCTGCGGCTCCGCCGCATCATCAATACGCCCGCAAGGGGCATCGGCGCGACCACTATGGACAAGGTGGCGGAGCTGGCGGCGGAGCAGGGGGCGTCCCTTTATGAGGTCATCCGCAACGCAGACCTCTTCCCCACCCTGAAAGCGGCATCTGCCAAGCTCATCAAGTTTGCGGACCTGATTGATGGCCTGCGGCGGGCAGGCGCCACACTGGCCCTGCCGGAATTTTACGATGAAGTCCTGAACCAGACCGGCTACGTCCGGGCGCTGGAGGAGAAAAAGGACATGGAGAGCCGGGGCCGCATCGAAAACGTGCAGGAATTGAAGTCCAACATTCTGGGCTTTTTGGAGCAGGACCCGGAGGACGCCACCCTGTCCGGGTTCCTGAACGAGATCGCCCTGTACACGGATCTGGACAGTGTGGAGGCGGATGACAACTGTGTGACCATGATGACCATTCACTCTGCCAAGGGCTTGGAATTCCCGGTGGTGTATGTGGTGGGCATGGAGGAGGGGATCTTCCCCGGCACGGCCTCCATGTATGACGAGGAAGAGCTGGAAGAAGAACGGCGGCTGTGCTATGTGGCCATGACCCGCGCGCGGGAAAAGCTGGTGATGACCAACGCCCGCCAGCGGATGCTCTACGGCCGCACCAGCGCCAACAAGTCCAGCCGCTTTTTAGACGAGATCCCGGCGGAGGATATGCGCTGGGAGAGCAAGCCGGAACCGAAATTCGGCACCTATGACGAGGACGGCTTCGGCGGCAGCCGCTGGGGCGATGATTTCGGCGGAGGTTCTTTTGGTGGCAGTTCTTACAGCGGAAGCTCGGGCCGTTCCGGCGGTTATGTCAGCGGCGGCGTCCATACCTACAAGAGCACCAAACCCGCGGCCCAGACCCTCCGCACCAGCAGCCGGGGCAGTACCCCTGCAGCACCGTCGGTGGGACTGATCCAGCTCAGTCAGGGAGACCAGGTGGAGCACACCGCTTTCGGCAAGGGCACTGTGGTGTCGGTAAAGCCTATGGGCGGCGACGCCTTGGCGGAGGTAGCCTTTGAGACCGGTACGAAGAAGCTGATGCTGAAGACAGCCGGAAAGCATTTGAAAAAACTGTAAAACCGTCTGTAAAGCAGATTTTTCTGCCAAATAGTTAAAAAACCGTCCCCGGAGGCTTTCAAGCCTCCGGGGACGGTTCGTATATCGCTTAAGTTTTGGACTGCTTGGCGGGGAGACGGCCATAGATCCGGGTCATCTCACGGATGTCGCCGATCAGCTTTACCGTCAGTTCACCGGGAAGGAGCCGCCACTGCCAGTTGTCCCGGCCTGTGCCGGGGGTGTTGATCCGGCTGCCTTCGCCAAGCTCCAGCCAGTCCTGCATCTGGGCCACGAACAGGGACGCGGGGGAGGTCATGCCGCCCCGGAGCACACCCCGGTTGAAGCCCTCCCGCTCATTGAGCCCCAGATACTGCACGGCAAAGTCGATCTCCTCCGGCTCTGCCTCCTGACGCCACAGGGCCAGCGGGGCGTTGTCATGAGTCCCGGCATAGCACACGCAGTTCTCTACGCAGTTATGGGGGAGATAGGCGCTGTCCGCTGTGGGGGAAAAGGCAAATTCCAGAACCCGCATCCCCGGCAGACCGGAATCCGCCAGCAGCTTCGTCACGTCGGGAGAAGGCTCACCCAGATCTTCTGCGATGAAGCGGATGCCGTGGAACCAGCCGGTGAGGACGCTCAGCAGATCCAGCCCCGGCCCCTTGACCCAGCGGCCGGTTTTGGCGGTCGGAGAACCGTAGGGCACCGCCCAATAGCTGGCGAAGCCCCGGAAATGGTCAATGCGGATCACGTCATACAGTCTGGCGGCGCCGTCCACCCGGCGGATCCACCAGCCGAAGCCGTCCCGCTTCATGGCGTCATAATTGTAGAGCGGATTGCCCCAAAGCTGGCCGTCCTTGGAGAAGTAGTCCGGCGGAACACCGGCCACCTCTGTGGGAACGCCCCGGCTGTCCAGACGGAACATGGATCGTTCCGCCCAGACGTCAGCGGAGTCCATGGCCACATAAATAGGCAGGTCGCCGATGATACCGATGCCAAGGCTGTTGATATAGGACTTCAAGGCGGTCCACTGGCGGAAGAACAGAAATTGGATATAGGTGAACAGCTCCACATCCTCCCGCAGCAGCTCCCGGTACCGGGCCAGAGCCGTAGGATCGTGGAGCCGGACAGCCTCATCGGGCCATTCCTGCCAGGACTTCATGCCGAAATGCCGCTTGAGGGCCATGAACAGGGCGTAGTCCGGCAGCCAAGAGGCGTTTTTCTCTGTAAAGCCCGCCACCGCGCCGCTATCCCGCATCCAGCCTCGTTCCGCCGCCTTTTTCAGCAGGTCCAGACGGTTTTCGTAGAGCTTGCCGTAATCCACATGGCGGGGGTCCTCTCCCCAGTTCCGGTCACGGACCTCCTGCTCCGTCAGAAGCCCATCCTCGATCAACAGATCCAAATCAATGAGATAGGGATTGCCCGCATAGGAGGAAAAACTCTGGTAGGGGGAATCGCCGTAGCTGGTGGGACCGAGGGGGAGCATCTGCCAGTACCGCTGACCGGCGGCGTGGAGCAGATCGGCAAAGTCATAAGCCGCGAGGCCCATAGTGCCGATACCGTAGGGGGAGGGCAGAGAAAACAGGGGCAGCAGAATACCGGAGGAACGTTCCATAGGATCAGCCTTTCCCGGCGTCGGAGACGCCTGTATACACAAATTTTCCCTTATTGTAAAGCTTTTTGTAAAAATTGTCAAAGGGAGGACCGGACGCCTTGACGGATACGGTATTCTGGTATAAAATCGGCAAAAAAGAGGGCGGCGCCGAAGCCTCTTGACAGCGGCGCTGAATCCTGAAGAAACCGAGTGCGGCGGATGGAAAGGGGAACGATCTATGAGAATCGTAGTCAAGGTGGGGACTTCCACACTGGCCTATGCCACCGGGCGGCTGAATATTCAGCGGGTGGAGCGGATGTGCAGAGTGCTCAGTGACCTGAAAAACGCGGGCCACGAGATTATTTTAGTGTCCTCCGGCGCTATCGCCATGGGCTTCGGCAAGCTGAATCTCCGGGAGCGGCCCCACGATATGCCCACCAAGCAGGCGTCGGCGGCGGTGGGACAGTGCGAACTGATGTATGTGTATGACAAGCTGTTTACCGAATACAATCATACGGTGGCCCAGCTTTTGATCACCGCGCCGGACATCGCCGACGGCGGCAGCAGGAAGGAGAACTTCCACAACACTCTGGACCGCCTGTTGGAGCTGGGGGCCTTGCCAATCATCAACGAGAATGACACGATTTCCACGGAGGAGATCGCCGTGGGCGATAATGATACCCTTTCCGCTGTGGTGGCCGCCACAACGAGAGCGGAGCTGCTGATCCTCCTGTCGGATATTGACGGTCTGTATGACAGCGATCCCCATAAGAACCCGGATGCGAAGCTGATCCATGAAGTGTCGGAGATCGACGAGAAAATCCTCTCTCTGGCGGGGGGCAGCGGCTCCGAACTGGGCACCGGCGGCATGGTGACAAAACTCCATGCAGCGCAGATCGCCACGGAGGCGGGCTGCGAAATGGTGATCGCCAACGGCTGGAACCCGGATCTGCTGTACGGCATCGTAGAGGGAGAACCCATCGGCACCCGATTTTTGGCAAAGAAGGTGAGCAAATGACTACGTTGGATATCATTCGGAAAACGAAAGCCGCTTGGAGCGCCCTCCGGGACGCGGACGCGGAGACGAAAAACCGCTTCCTGACCGCCATGGCGGACAGCCTCGTAGACCACACGGCGGAGATCCTGACCTGCAACGAAGCGGATCTGGAAGCAGCCCGGGGCCGCATTTCCGATGTGATGCTGGACCGGCTGCGGCTGGATGAGAGCCGCATCGCCGCTATGGCGGAGGGTATCCGGGCCACGGTGAAGCTGCCGGATCACACCGGACGGATTTTGTCGGAGACACACCACGCCAACGGTATGACCATCTATAAAAAGCAGGTGCCCTTGGGACTGGTGGCGATCATTTACGAGAGCCGCCCCAACGTCACCTCCGATGCGGCGGCACTGACAGTGAAAAGCGGCAACGTCTGCGTTCTCCGCAGCGGGAAAGAGGCCGTCCGCACCTCCACTGCCATCGTAAAGGCGCTGAAGCAGGGAATTTCCGCCGTGGGCGGCGACCCGGACATCGTGAATATTCTGGAGGATACCAGTCATGAGAGCGCCCGCGTTCTGATGACGGCGGACGGACTGGTGGATCTGCTGATCCCCCGGGGCGGGGCGGGACTGATCCGGGCCTGCGTGGAGCAGGCGACGGTGCCCTGCATCCAGACCGGCACCGGTATCTGCCATGTGTATGTGGACGAATACGCCGATTTGGACAAGGCAGTGAAGATCATTGTCAACGCCAAAACCAGCCGCCCCTCCGTGTGCAACGCCGAGGAGGTGTGTCTGGTCCACAGCGCCGTGGCGGAGCGGTTTCTGCCCATGCTGCGGAAGGCACTGGTAGAGGATCGGACAGCCGCGGGGCAGATCCCCGTGGAGCTGCGGCTGGACCCAAGGGCTGCCGCCGTGATTCCCGGAACGCCGGCAGGCCCGGCAGATTTCGACACGGAATTTTTGGACTATATTATCTCCATACGCGTTGTAAGTTCTGTGGATGAGGCAATACAACATATTTCCAAATATTCTACAGGTCATTCGGAGTGTATTATCACGGAAAGCTATCGTAATGCGGAAAAATTCCAAAAGGAAGTGGATTCTGCATGTGTATATGTCAATTGCTCGACAAGATTTACCGATGGTGGAGAATTTGGTTTGGGTGCAGAAATTGGAATCTCGACGCAGAAACTGCATGCGAGAGGACCAATGGGACTGCGGGAAATGACAACAATGAAGTATCTGATCTGTGGAGATGGACAGATTCGATAATGGAGACGTCATACAAAAAGGAGAGACAGCGATGGGATTACAGACAACAATGTATGGTGATCGTCTGCAGATCGTACTGCTTGGCAAGACGAATGCAGGAAAATCAAGTTTGATCAATGAGATTACAGGACAGCCGCTTGCAATCGTTTCTGATACGAAGGGAACGACAACGGATCCGGTGTCGAAGGCGATGGAAATTTTGCCGGTGGGGCCGTGTCTTCTGACCGACACACCGGGACTTGATGATGAAGGTGAGCTCGGAAGAAAACGTGTGGAGAAGACCAAGGAAGTGTTGCGGCGTGCAGACGTTGCAGTGCTTGTAGTAAATATTGCACAGCTGGCAGAGGAGGAAGAATTTTCCGGGCAGCTGCCACGGTTAGAGCGGGATATGCTCACTTGGTTGGAAGAACGTAAGGTGCCGGCAATTATTGTGCTGCATCAGGCAGATCAATTACCTGTACAGGAAGCAGAGCAGATCAGACATCAGACACAGGGAAAATATCCCGGCCATGCTGTTGTATTGACAAGTGTGGTAAAGAAGCAGGGAATCGAAGAGTTGAAAGATCAATTGGTCGCTGTAGCTCCACAGAAAGACGATGAATTGCATATCGTCAGCGACTTGGTACAGACCGGTGATATGGTGGTATTAGTCGTGCCGATTGATTCTGCGGCACCGAAGGGACGTCTGATCATGCCGCAGCAGCAGACAATACGTGATCTTTTGGATCACCATGCCATTCCGATCGTTACGCAGGTGGAAGAACTTGCCGGTGTGTTGTCTGCGTTAGCAGATAAAGTAAAGCTGGTGATCACAGATTCACAGGCTTTCAAGGAAGTGAATCAGATCGTACCGGCTGATATACCGTTGACATCTTTCTCAATTTTGTTTGCCAGACACAAGGGGAATCTGCAGCAGCTGATGGAGGGCGTCCGGATGGTAGAACAGTTACGGGATGGCGATAAAGTGTTAATTGCGGAAGGGTGCACGCATAGGCGTCAGTGCGATGATATTGGTACGGTCAAAATACCGAATTGGTTGAGAACACATACAGGGTGCAAGCTTGATATTGAGACTTGCAGTGGCAGCAGCTTTCCGGCGGACTTATCTCCATATGCCATGGTGATCCATTGCGGAGGCTGTACGCTTCATGAAAAAGAGATGAAACATCGTATTTTTATGGCAAAGGAACAAAAGGTGCCGATTGTGAACTATGGAATATTTATTGCTTATATTAACGGCATTGTGCAGCGTTCCACAGAGCTTTTTCGTGATAAGTAAGGTGAGGATCCTTCCTAAAAAGTGGGTTATAAGGTTATCAATGATAAAGTGAGGGATATATGCAAAAAAAGACAAAATTAATCGGAAACATTATATTTATGCTGTTGTTGCTGGGAGCAACCATGTATTTGCTGTTAAAAGATCAGGATCTTCCGGAGATCCGACGACTGCTGCAGGGGGCATCGGGAAGCATGATATTATTTGCTGTGTTGTGTGCGGTCATGTATTTGATCTTGGAATCCACGTCCTTGATCGTTATATTGCGCTCGCTTGGAGAGCGTATGCATTTTTTTCCGTCGCTGCGGTATTCTTTTATCGGCTTTTTGTTTAATGCATTGACACCGTCAGCCAGCGGTGGGCAGCCCATGATGGTATTGTATATGAAAGCTGACGGCATCAATATGGGCGCATCTTCGGTGGCAATGTTATTTTGGACGATTATTTACAAGATCGCATTGGTGATCGTGGAAGCGATCGTGGTGCTGTTTTACCATCCGTTTATGGTAAAGACACTGGGACATTATCAATGGTTGTTCTGGGTTGGGATGGCAGTTAATGTTGTTTCGATCGTATTGTATGGAATTATTGTATTTTCCAAAAATGGAGCACGCTATATTGTTCGGTTTGCAACGTGGCTGCTTCATAAAGTGCGTTTGGTAAAACGCAGAGAACGCTTGGAAAAGAAATTGGATCATATGCTGGAAGCCTATGAAGAGGGCGCCCTATATATGCGTACTCATTGGGGAACTGCCGGGATCGTGTTAGTGATCACATTAGCACAGCGTCTGGTCTACTTTTTGGTCACATGGTTTATTTATCTGGCACTTGGACTATCCGGAAGCACGGTGATCGAAGTGATCATTCTGCAGAGTTTTATCTCTGTGTGTATTGATATTCTGCCGGTTCCGGGTGGCGTTGGAGCGAATGAGGGATTTAGCGTGGTGATGTTTCGAACGATCATGCAGAATCAATACGTTTATCCGGCAATGCTGTTAAGCCGTGGCGTCAGTTTTTATGCATTGGTGATCATAAGTGCCCTGATCACGATCGGTACGCAGATTTCCTTGGTATACCGGAGTCACAAGCAAAAGTAGGCACGTGGGATCATTGTTGTTACGATGGAGGAATGAATGGATATTTCAACAAATCGGATTGGATGTGTTGTGCTCGAAGGTGGCACGGATGAGATCATAGAAAAAAAATCGAGATTTATTGCACAGGTATTTCCCGTTCAGACAGAACAGGAGGCGATGCAGATCATTGAGCAGACCAAAAAGAAATATTGGGATGCCAGACATAATTGCTATGCTTATTCTATTGGAGAACATCGGGAGTTTACAAGATGCAGCGATGACGGGGAGCCGTCAGGAACTGCAGGAAGGCCTATGCTGGATGTGATACTGGGGGAAGATATTTATAATGTGGCGGTAGTTGTGACCAGATATTTTGGCGGCGTGCTCCTTGGTACCGGCGGACTTGTGCGTGCCTATTCCGGAGCAGTGCAGGCTGGTCTGGGGGAGAGTACGGTGATAGAGAAGCACCATGGGATTTCACTGGCACTGACTGCAGATTACACAGCTATCGGCAAGCTGCAGTATATTGCAGCAGAGAATCAGCTTCCGGTCCTTGACACGGAGTACACAGACAAGGTGATCATGCATCTTCTTGTGCCAAATGACCAGGTTGGAAGAATCCAGAAGGTGATCACAGAAGCCACCAGCGGACGTATAAAGATGGAGAAAGAGAAGGAGCTTTATTTCGCAGATGTGGAAGGCGAAATAGAGGTGTTTGACCATTAAAAGGGAACAGAAACCCCTGCATCTGTGAAAATAAATATTCCACAGATGCAGGGGATAAAGTTCTTTTGAAAGCCTTTTAAACATGCTCTGGAACAGTCTGCCTGCAGAGCATGAATGATCAGCACTTCTCTGGCTCTGGATATTCCTCACCAAAAGTCTCAACAGTCACTTTCTTCATGCGCTGTGTCTCAAGCGGTCTGTCGTTGTAGTTTGTCGGTACTGCTGCGATTGCATTAACTACATCCATACCCTCTGTTACCTTACCAAATGCGGCGTATGCACCGTCTAAATGCGGCGCTGCTTCATGCATAATAAAGAACTGGCTGCCTGCACTATTTGGCATCATCGTTCTTGCCATGGAAAGTACACCCGGCTCATGCTTTAAATCATTCTGAAAACCATTCTGTGTAAACTCACCCTTAATGCTGTAGCCCGGGCCACCCATACCTGTGCCGTCCGGATCTCCTCCCTGCAGCATAAAACCGCTGATTACGCGGTGGAAGATTACGCCATCATAAAATCCCTTCTTTACCAGGCTGATAAAGTTGTTTACTGTGTTCGGGGCAACCTGTGGATACAGCTCTGCCTTGATCACACTGCCATTTTCCATCTCAATAGTAACTACTGGATTCTGTGCCATTTTAATAACCAAACCTTTCTGTCTGCCTGCGCGAACAAAACGCGCAGATTTTTGTGTTTAAGCTGAAAAAGACATAACAGCGAACTGTTATGTCTTTTGCTTTTAATCTCACTACCTAATACGATATTTCATTTATTAAAAAAGAATAGGTACATGGTATAATTGAAATTAATCGCGGCGGCTTGTTTCAATTACAGCTTTGTAACGTTAACAGCCTGCGGTCCCTTAGCTCCGTCGATTACATCGAACTCTACAGAAGCGCCCTCGTCCAGAGACTTGAAGCCTTCCATGTTCAGTCCGGAGTAGTGTACGAATACATCCTTACCAGACTCATCAGAAATAAAACCATAACCCTTCTGATTATTGAACCACTTAACTGTACCCTTCATGGTGATACCTCCAAAAAATAAATTGCAGCGTTGCAGCTTCTGCTATCGCGCCAACACGGTTAGCATAACACATTGACCAAACATTGTCAATGAAATCCTAAAAAAATAATGAAGTATAAACAGCTTATATTGACACTGTTTTTCATCTTTGATATAGTTAAATTTATACGCTTCTGTACTGAATATTGAAGCAATTAAGGAGGAATTATGAGTTTCTTATCTATCATCGCAGCGGCCTCTACTGCCGCTGAATCTGCAGCTGAAAGCATAGCCGAAACGGTTGCTGAAACTGCTGCTGAGGGTGGAGCCGTCACATCTATGGTGCCAGAGGATTTTGCCTTTGATTATGCCATGCGTGTGCCAGTTCTGTCAATCATTTTAATGGTGATCGCACTTGCTGTTATGATTGCTGTTCCAGTGTATTTGATCATCCGTATGAAAAACCGTTTCCGTTTTGATGTGTATGCATTGACTTTTGGACTTCTTGCTTACATGGTCGGCGTTGGCATCATTCCTACTGTCATCGAGCTTTTAGCTGCACAAATTGCACCTGTTAAGGAGTTTTTATCATCCAACACAGTTGCGGCAGATGTTATGCACGTCACATTTTTAATCGTATTTAGTTTTTTGGCAATATTTGTATGCTCACGCTTCTCTATGCGCCACTCAATGCGAAAAAATATGAATCCTGAGGAAGCAAACTTACCAGAAAACAAAAATAATGCATTTGCAAGCTCTGTGCTTCTTGGCTTAGGTGTTGGACTTCTTCCAATCGTGACACAGGGTCTTTCCTATGTGATGAGCTATCTTTCCGCTGCCATCTCAATCAATCAGGGACAGCTTATTTCTAGTGTTTCCTCTATGCTGACTGAGGGTATGGAGCCTTCTGAGATTCAAAATGGACTTAATTCTATGGCTGAATTTATCCAGACACCATCACTGGAATTTCTGTTTTTAGGAACTGATCTTGTATTCCAGCTGCTGACCTTCCTTGGCGTTGCTGTTTTAATTGGCATTTTCCTAAATCGCAAGGCAAAGACAAGTATATTCAAGGCTGTCTGCGTTCAGCTAATTTTCGGAATCTTCTTTGCAGTACGTGCAACCGGAGTCATCGAAAGCGTTGCTGTCTGCGAGATTATCTACATTGTTATTGCTGCACTCTCCCTTGCTGCTGCATGGACAGAATTAAAAACCTATATGCCAGATGATCTTGAAAAATTCCTTGGCAAGCCAGATCCAACCAAAAAAAATGGTGGTCCAAAGAATCAGCCACCGCACAAGATGCCTAAAATTGTTATGCCAAAGGATTAATTAATCCATCAAAAAATGCTGTGTACATAAAAACGTACACAGCATTTTTTATTATCGCTTAACTTCTTCAAATACAGTAACCTGATATGGCACCTCTGACAGCTGCACTAAATAAAACAAAACAGCACTTAGCATCATACCGCACACAGCATCTACTACAGAATGCTGATCTATCACAACAGTGGAAATACAAATAAAGGTTCCTAGTACTAGCATAGTTGCTTTAAGCTTTCGATAATTCTTTAGCTTTTCCGAATGGAAAAGGACAAACAAAATGCCAATCGTGCTTGAAACATGGATACTAGGACAGACATTTGCCGGCGTATCGGCACTTCTTAATTGGTTAACAATCATGCAGCAAATATTCTTGTCTTCAAGCGGCTGTCGAAGAGAAAGACCATTTGGAAATAGATAATAAATCAGAAGGCAGATTGACATTCCTCCGTAAATAACTTTGCAGCATTTAATATAATCTTCCTTACTTTTTCTTAGAAAAAACAGCACCATCCCTGGCACAAATGCAAACCAGATAACATACGGAATAACAAACCATTCATTAAATGGAATCATATCATCTAACGCACAGTGAATCACATACCTTGGCTCGCAAAATTGCTCTAGCAAAGAGAAAATCGGAAAATAAATACACATATATCCGATGGATATCATCAACGGATATTTTTGAAAAAATACATAGGCGCGTTCATACAATTTTTTCATTCAGACACCTCACTCACATCCCTTTAATGTCTCTTTTGATTACAGCCATTCGTAATCGCCGCCTGTGATTGCAAGGCTAAGCAGTCGATCCATTTTCTCCACATTTTCGCCCTCTACAATCTCCTGAAGCTCTGCCGTGTCTGTCAATTCTTCCATTGACTCGTCTGGTCCAATCTCCATATCAGCATCCTGCTCACAGTAAGGGCATGGGATTTTTTTCATTGTCTGCAGCGACAGAAAACGACTCCGACAACATTTGCACTCATAGAATCCGCACTTTGTGGTGCCATCCGGTACATAATACATAGTACTACCTCTTATCCATTCTTATGATTTTCCGTATGTTAAAATAAACTTGTCCATCTATAACTTGGCCACTTTACCTGCTGTAAATAGCCAGCCTTGTTATCTCCAACAGCCTGCTATCAGATCTCATACGAAAGCACCTGTCATTATAAGTATTCTAACCGTAAATGTCAAGCTACTCGTCAATTAATTACCTTTTATTAGTATCCTTCAATGTTTAGGCTGTGGATGTAATGGCACAATTCTTCTGCCATCTCCTCTGCCTCTGGAATACGAAGATGTCCCGGTGTTGCTTTTCCGTTTCGTTGGAATACGCAGTGGGAAATCTTCTTGTCAGCGATATCTAAAACAGCCTGACTTATAGACATATCCCAGCCGATATCATGCTGCAAAAGTGTTGTACAGCAGATAATCCATGCATCTGGATAAGTTTCTCTTAACTTTGCTAAAAACTGTCTATAATGTGTTCTCCAGTTCTTAGCCTTCTCACCTTCATAATCAGTTTTCATATAGTCATCTGGATGTGAATCATTCTGACCAATGGCTACTATAACAATATCTGGCGTATACTTTGAAAAATCCCACTCTTTCACAGTTCCGTAGTCAGGATTATAGCGCATCTTATTCCAAACTTGTTCCATACCAATATAGTCTGGCTCATGATACCAGCCTGTATTATCAAGAAGAGCTACACCGCCCTGAGCGATGTCATGCAGCTGTGCATCAAGTTTTCGTGCTGCAATCCATGCATAGGAATACCAGCTGTTTGAGTATTCTCCGTTATGTTCTGGATCTGCTTTTGCGACATAGTCAACTGCCTCTGATACTTCTCCTGCTGAGACAGAATCACCGTACACTTCTATGCGCCGCGGCGGCAATGGCGATGCCTCAAGAAGCTCACATTCATCATCAGTGTTACAATTAATTTCAAAGCCAAGAATCGTCAGCTCATGGCAGGCATCCTGACGCTTAAAGATCGTCACCTCATGAATGTTATCTTGTGTTGTCTGCAGCGGGATTTCTATTGTCGCCTCACCTTCCTCTGGAAGCAGAAGCTTTGTCTGTGCATCACCTTCGGCAACGCCAAGATAGTTATTCCAGTAATTATGCTTATTGCGCACATGGATAAATAATTGTGTGCCCTTAAATTTCATTCTTACAAATGTTCCCGGATATGTCCATACTATAGCAAAAGGATCGCTCAAGTCGATCCTTCCACTATATATGAGACTGCTGTTATTAGGCAGTATCTTCATATTTTATTTTCCTCACATCACACACTGCAGACTAGCAGCCTAAAGCCAGTCTGCAGCAATCTTGTTTTTTTACACGGTTTAATTATGCATTTCTAATTGCTTCCATCAGCTCATCAAGCTTCTTTGCAGAATCCTCAAGGCTAGTTCCCTTAATACCTGCATAGAACTTAATCTTTGGCTCTGTTCCAGACGGACGAACACAGAACCATGCATCATTCTCAAGCTCGAAGTAAAGTACATTTGACTTTGGCAATCCTGTAGGTACAGTCTCGCCAGTTGCAAGATCGGTGATGACATCGTTCTTGTAATCACGCAGGCGCAGTACCTTATATGCACCAACCTGCTTTGGTGTGTTCTTGCGGTATGCGTCCATCATATCCTGCATCTTCTTTGCACCATCTGCACCCTTGAAGGTCATGGTGAACAGATCTTCCTTGTAGTAACCATACTTGTTGTAGATGTTTAACATCTGATCCCACAGTGTGATGCCCTGAGTCTTGTAGTAAGCAGCAGCCTCACAAAGTGCCATAACAGCAACAACAGCATCCTTATCTCTTGCATGTGTTCCAACAAGGCAGCCATAGCTCTCCTCGAAGCCAAATACATACTCGTTGCTTCCAGTCTGCTCAAAGAACTTAATCTGCTCTCCAATATACTTAAATCCAGTCAGGCACTCGATAAACTTCATGCCGTATTCCTTTGCTACAGCCTGAGCCATGTTAGAGGATACGATTGTTGTAACAAGTGCACCGTTATCCGGCAGAATGCCAAGTGCCTTCTTCTGTGACATCTCGTACTCACAGATTAACATGCCAGACATATTTCCTGTAAATACCTTGTACTCGCCAGTCTTTGTATCCTTTGCATATACACCAAGACGGTCTGCATCTGGATCGGTTGCCAGGACAAGATCTGCGTCAACCTTCTTTGCTAGATCAAGTGCAAGTGCAAATGCCTTCTTATCCTCTGGGTTTGGATAGGATACTGTTGGGAAATTGCCATCTGGCAGCTCCTGCTCTGGAACAACAGTTACCTGCTCGAAGCCAAGCTCCTTTAATACACGGCGAACCGGTACATTTCCCGTTCCATGAAGTGGTGTATAAACGATCTTTAAGGAAGATGCCATCTGCTTGATTGCCTCTGGATGAAGAACAAGCTTCTTTAATGCTTCCATGTACTTGTCATCGATCTCTTTTCCGATTACCTCATAGAGTCCTGCAGCCTTTGCTTCCTCTGTAGTCATCTTCTTGATCTCTGCATAATCCTTAATTGCATTTACTTCGCCAATGATCTGTGCATCCTTAGGAGCTGTAATCTGTGCGCCATCCTCCCAGTATACCTTGTATCCATTATATTCCGGCGGATTGTGGCTGGCTGTTACAACGATACCTGCTGTGCATCCAAGTGTACGAAGTGCAAAGGACAGCTCTGGTGTTGGACGCAGACTATCAAAAATATATGCCTTAATTCCATTTGCAGCTAATACACATGCAGCAGTATCCGCAAACTCAGGAGACATACGGCGAGAGTCAAATGCAATTGCAACGCCCTTTGCTGCAGCACCCTGCTTGTTGATAAAGTTTGCAAGACCCTGTGTAGCCTTTCCTACAGTGTAGAAGTTCATACGATTTGTACCTGCACCGATTACACCGCGCAGACCACCTGTACCAAACTCCAGCTCTCTATAAAAACGATCAAAGATCTCATCCTCATTGCCCTCAAGTGACTTTAACTCTGACTTTGTGGCATCATCAAAGATTGGGGATGTACACCAGTACTCATAATTTTTCTTAACATTCTCGTCCATGTTTTTCTTGTCCTTTCTAAATTAACTTCTCGAATGCGCTGTGGCTCAGCACAGTCTTCGTCACAAGGTTACATGTCGTTCATGAAACAATCAGTGATACCAGATAGAACGGCCGCACAATATCCTTTGCATCTGTTACTGTGATCTCAATCCTGTGAACCTTCTTTTCTGCATGATGCAGAAGTGGTTCTAAATAAAGGCAGTCACCCCAGTCCTCTGTGAAATTTCCATCCAAAATCACCGCATGTGCCTCATCGCCGTCAATTACTGCCTTGGCCTTTGGTACCGGCTGCTGTACCGATTTACGGTACTGAACAGCCAGACAGCTGCATTCGATCTCAAAACTAATTTTATCATTTGTATACGCTGCTGTCCATCCATTTTTAAAAATATCAAGCATTCCTTTTTTCTCAATTGGATCAACCAAAAAGCCATCCAGAATAGCTTCGTTATCCTGAATCTGAATCAAGCGGCTATGCTCGTAAGCATTTTCTGTGAGTGGTGCTGGAAGCAATACTGATGCCTCTGTCTTTGTGCTTTTGCCTTCGATATTTTCGCCCGCAATCGTTTCTTCTTCCATCTCTGCCTTTATGGAATCAAGAAGCTTGCAGATTTCATCTGCAACGAGGCGGTGTCCCTTATCGTTTGGATGCAAATTATCAGGCGTGATATCAGCACGCACGATCTTACCGCTTTCCACATCAGGATAAACAGTGTCCTTAATGCTGACATGTGGGATACCATAGTGATCTGCAATACGGTTATGATAATTCTGAGCATTCTTTCCTGTATCGTAGAACACATTGTTTAACACAACTACTGCAGGATCAGACGGTGCCGCAAGCAGACGACGAAGCATTCCCTCGTAAGTCTCCTCAAAAAACTCATTTGCATCATCATTAACTGAAAAGTCAACCGTCACAATATCAGGACGATAGCATAGTACATCCTTCCATGCACGCGCACCGCCGTAATGAGAAGTTGTACCGCCAATTCCACCATTTACAAAGGAAAATGCCGCGTTTGGAAATGATTTTTTCCACCACTCATAGACTAGATACGCATAGCAAGTCTTTGGTGTTGACGATAGACTTCCCTGCGTGATAGAACCACCTAAAAAACCGATTACAAGAGATTCACCTTTTGCAGCTCGCTTCATCAGATTTTTTAATCGTGTCATATTGTCCATATCCTAATTTTTTCCTTTTTTACTCTTCTTCTTTGCACTTATTGATATATTCTAAGTTTTTTCTGATCAAATCACATCGCTGCTGTACGCAAAGAACACTTCTGCCTGGATCGGATGGAGTTGAGAATACATAATCTATAAGTTTATCTATTGTTGTAGATGCCACATGAAGTCTTGTATCACTTGCTGCATAATAAATATACACATTTCCATCTTTCTCAATCGCACCGTTTGTGAATACAACGTTTGATACATCGCCGACTCTCTCCCAATCTCTTGGTCCGATTAACATGCCTGATGGCTCTGCGATTACCTTAGATGGATCGTCAAGTGCAGTTGCAAATGCGTAAATAACGTAACGAAGACCTGCTGCTGTATTTCTTACACCATGTGCGATATGAATCCATCCGCGGTCTGTCTTGATCGGAACAGCACCCGCACCATTCTTTGCCTCAGTGATTGTGTGATACTTTCTCTTGCTAGTGATAATCTCCTCATCAATAACAGCGTGCTCAATGTCCTCGCAAAGTCCAAATCCGATTCCTCCGCCGCTTCCAGTATCAATAAAATCATCCATTGGACGGGTATAGAATGCATACTTGCCATGAATAAACTCTGGATGAAGCACAACATTTCTCTGCTGAGGAGAATGAAGTGTCTTTAAATTGTCCAGACGCTCCCAATGCTTTAAATCCTTTGTGCGCACGATTCCTGCTGCTGCAACTGCTGCTGAAAGATCACTTGATTTTGTATCTTTGCTCTCAGAACAAAATACACCATAGATCCAGCCGTCTGCATGCTTTGTCAGACGCATATCATAAACATTTGTCTCTTCCGGACAGATATCATCAAGCAGCACCGGATAATCCCAAAAACGAAAACCGTCTACTGGTGAATCACTCTCTGCTATGCCAAAGAAGGACTTTCTGTCATTTCCCTCAACACGGGCAATCAAATAATATTTTCCGTTTAACTCAATAGCACCAGAGTTAAATACGGCATTCACGCCAAGACGCTCCATAAAATACGGGTTAGTTTCTGGATTTACATCATATTTCCACTCAACCGGGATATGCTCTCTTGTCAAAACTGGATCAGTGTAACGATCATAAATACCATTATAAAAATCTGACTTCTGATTCTTCTTTGCAATCAGCTTCTCTACTTTTGCTTTTTCTACATAATACTGCTCATGAAGCTTCATTGTATTATCTCCTCCTGTCTTCTTCATTGCTCTTAAAGCCTATTAACCATTTCAAAACACATACGTCCATTGTGATACGGACATTTCCACGGCTCTACGATTGGCTTTTTATCTGACGGTTGCTTATTTTCATCAAGATCCCAGAACCACTCAGAACTAGGGCGCTTATCAACCATGTACGTTTGAATATATTCCCAGATATCCTGTACAGCCTTAAAGTACTCTGTCTTTTCTGGATGCTTCTGATAATAATTCATAAAACCAAGAACAGATTCTGCCTGAACCCACCATACACGCGTTGTGTTATCTACACCTCTCTCACATTCGTTGATTACAGAATGATCTTTATAAGCAATTTTGTAAATCTGCTCTGCTAGTGTATCTGTAATCGGTGAGAGCTTTTCTGTCACAGCCGGATCATTCAAAATCTCCAGTCCTCTGTCAATCAGCCATGATGTCTCTATATCATGACCATATGAATACAGATCAATCAGTGTATTCCAGTCCTTGTCAAAGAACACTTCCTGACGCTTCTTATCTGGATTATATACCTTTTTCGCAAAAATGTCTAACATCCAACGAAGATTTTCTCCTACCCTCTTATCCTTTGTCACACGATACAACTCCGTATAGCCTTCAAATACATGAAGCAGCGTATTCATTGTTTTCTCTGCCATGACGCCGTTTTCTGAGAGCTTTTCGTTGCTTACTGGCTGGAAATTGCGATCAAATGCTTCTAAATATCCCTTATCATCCTTGCAGTGTGCCTCAATCACATCATAAATGCTAAATGCAATATTGAGCGCCTCTGTATCACCTGATGCATCATAATAGGAAGAAAGTGCATAAATCGCAAATGCCTGATTATATGTATGCTTCATATCTTCCTCAGGCTTTCCATCAAATGTAACAGACCAATAAACACCGCCGTATGTCTTATCAAGACATGCCTCTTTTAAAAATTCATATGCATGCTTTGCATAAGAAAGAAGCTCTGGACGCTTTTGGTTCAAATACGCATTTGCAAAAAACCAAAGAATACGATTATTTAAAATACATCCCTTGACAGCCTTTTTGTCCACATTTAAATCTATATCCATGTAGCCGTAAAATCCGCCGTACTCATCATCTTTAAGACTTTCCCAAAATGGCAGGATGACTTTATCAAGATGATCCTGTATCTGCTGTTTCATTTTATTTGTTTCCTGCATGACACGCTGCCTCCTGTTTGCCTTTTATCTTCTTCCGATCTCAGTGTCAGACTCTGTTACACGACTGTGTGTCTTAATATAGTCTACAATCTCATCAACTGTTGTGAAAGCAAGTCCTACATAGCTGTCTGCGCATCCGTAGTAAACAGCAATCTTACCAGAAACACTATCATGGATCGTTGCACATGGGAATGTTACATTCGGAACAAAGCCTCTCTCCTCATACCACTCTTCTGGTGTCAAAAGGAAGTTCTCACAGCGATACTTTACGATAGACGGATTGTCAATATCAAGGATTGCACCGCCGATGCTGTACACATAGCCATTACATGTGCCAGAAACACCATGATAGAATAACAGCCATCCTTCAGATGTTTCAATCGGAGCTGCACCTCCGCCAATCTTTACACTTTCCCACCATTCACTGCTGCGTCCCATAACATGACGATGCTTGCCCCAGTAAACCATATCCGGACTCTCTGAAAGGAAGATATCACCGAATGGTGTATGTCCGCTGTCACTTGGTCTTGAAAGCATCACGAAGTTTCCATTAATCTTTCTTGGGAAGAGAACAGCGTTGCGGTTAAATGGAATAAATGGATTTTCCAGACGAACAAATGTCTTAAAATCAGTTGTCTTTGCCATTCCAATAGAAGCTCCGTAGAAATCCTGACACCAAATGATATAATATGTATCCTCAACCTTTACAAGACGAGGATCGTATGCATAGATCGGCATAAACGGATTTCCATCCTCATCTACAAATGGGATTTTATTTGAATCAAACTCCCAGTGAATTGCATCCTTGCTTCTGCCTAAATAAATATATGGAATACCGTTTGTCTGCTCGCCGCGGAATACGCCTATAAATCCATCCTCATATGGCATTACTGCACTGTTGAATATTCTTGCAACGCCCTCGATTGGATTTCTTCCAATAATCGGATTTTCACTATATCTCCAGAGCGGAGCCCCTTTTAACCCTTCTGGCTTCTCCTGCCATGGTACGTTCTTTACTTCTGGACTAATCATTTTAACTTTGCTCATATTTCCCTCATTTCTGCGCACGTACAAAGCCGCGCACCTTATATATTTGTTTTTCGTTACAGCTTTTAGGTAAAACTGCTGTCATTAACCCTTTACTGAACCTGCAGCAAGTCCGCCGTAAATCTGCTTCTGACAAAGAATAAAGATAATCAATGCCGGAAGAAGTGTAATAATAACGCCTGCGCATATGTAGTTATACTGATTTCCAAGAGGACCTGTAAACTTGTAAAGTGAAGTTGCAACTGTTACAAGACGTGACTTATCCTGCAGATATAAGTTTGCCATGTAGTACTCATTATAAGTACCAACGCCCTTTAAGATCATAACAGTCACAATTGCTGGCTTTAACAATGGAAGTAAGATCTTAAAAAATACACCAAAATATGTACATCCATCCATGATAGCTGATTCATCCAGTGAATTTGGAAGATTCTCAAAGAACTGGATAAAGATCGTTACGGAAATAATATCAGTTCCGCAAAGAAGAATAATATAACCAGGAATGGAGTTGATCAAATGCATGTTGTACATGATCTTGTAAACAGTAACCTGCATTGCAATACCAGGAAGAAGGCTGGCAAACAAGAACAGATTTTTAATTATGCCTCTGCCTGGGAAGGTGAAACGATTTAAGATGTAGGCAAGCATGGCACCAAACATAATTGAGAAGAACAATACAACAACAAGAATGATCAAGCTGTTGAGAAACGCAATTCCCATGTTTGCCTTTTGAAATGCTTCTATAAAGTTTTTAAAATAAAATTTGCCTGGGAGTGTCATAACATTAGTTGACGCATATTCCTCCGGTGTCTTAAAGGCGGTGATCACACAGCTGGCAACCGGCAGCACGGCAATAAAGCCTGCCAGAATCAGCGAAAAATATTTAATAAACGTCCACAGATATTTCGCAATACGATTTTTTGCAGTCATGTCAATTCCTCCTTATTTGATACCCTGTTTTCTAATCTGTTTTTGTATTTTACGATTTCTTCTCTCTTCTCTCGCATCTTCATCAATCAGCTTCATTATTACCTGCTGGAAGATCGTTACAATAAAGATCAGACCCATCAATACAACTGCCATAGCTGCTGCCAGACCAATCTTGCCCTTCTCATGTGCTAAGCTGTTCATCATAACGAAATATGTTGCTGTTCCGAATGTACCGCCTGTGATAACGTATGGCGGCTCGAATGCGCTTAATGAACCTGAAATAGAAAGAATCATATTTAATACGATAACAGATTTGATACTTGGAAGCATGATATAGCGGAATTTAGGCCATGCATTTGCACCATCAATTGAAGCTGCCTCATAAAGACACGGATCAACAGACATCATTGCACCAAGGAAAAGCACCATATTTTGTCCCATATAACGCCATACGGATGTTGCCGCAAGGGAAGCATTGTTGATTCTTGTATCTTTTAACCAGTATGGAAGACTCTCTGGATTTAATCCTATCCATGACAAAACAGTATCAAGTACGAAGCCTCTTGTGTAGAAAAATTTGAAAATAAATCCAATCGCAATACCGCTGATCAGATATGGGAAGAAGATAAGTCCCTTAAATAAAGAGCTTCCTCTTACCTTGAAGCACAAAATCGTTGCAAAATAAAGTGCCATTGCCAGCTGAATAAATGATGCCACGATATAATATCCTGCCAGCTTTAATGAGTTAAAACAGTCATCTCTTGTAAATACATCAATATAATTTTTAAATCCCACATATGTATTGTTTTTGCTGTCGTAAGATTTCATCTTATATAAACTAAATTCAAACATTTTGGCAAATGGAACATATGAAAAAACAAGAAGCAGCAGAACAGGCACAATCATAAATGATACAATTACCAACCATTGCTGAACCTTTCTGCTTTTAAACCACTGTCCAAATGTTTTCTTTGTTTTCATACTTTTAGCGGAAGCAGCCATTGCATTTCCTCCTTCTTAAAAACGCACCCTTTTATCATACACGGCACACCTGAAAACTCAGATGTGCCGTTTGCGTAAGGTTTGCACCCTATTTTTTTACTTTTTCTTTCCAAAGTGAAATTATTACTCAGCAACTACGCCAGATCCGTATACATATGGTGCTGGAGTAACATCATACTCTTCCTGAGCATCTGTCCAAGCCTGATTCCACTCATCTACGATTTCTTCCATTGTCATATCACCTGAAAGTGCATGCTCAACGATGTTCTGTACATGTGTATTGTCATTATTTAATGCGATCTCAGACTCTGTATTGATCTCACCAAACAGATCCTCCTCGCCCTCTGGTGCCGGATTATCTACTACAAGCTCTACGCCATCAAATGCAGCAAGTACTTCCGGGTACTCATCTCCTACACAGATCGGGATACCGCCCTGATCATAGGAGAAGTTGGATTCTTCGGTCAGCCACTTTACATAGATCATGGAAGCTAACTGATTGTCATAATCAGAATGAACATTGATACCATAGCAATAGTCAGGACCTGCTGATGCATACTGCTTGCCATCTACTGTGATCGGGAATGGCATATATCCGATATCATCTGCATTGTCACCTGCCTCCTGCATCTGAACAACTGCCCAGGAACCAAGAACCATGCAGCCGATCTGACCATTATTGATCATACCCTTGCAGCCTTCCCAGTCTGTTGTTGTCGGGTCATCCTCAACAAGCTCCTGTGAAACTGCCTGATATAAAATATTGTAAACTGCAAATGGACCTGTCTCATCACCGTTATCTGCGAATGGATTCTCGCCATGTACGATACCGTAGTTCATAAAGTCAGGATCACCTGTTGCACATCCGCCGATATAAGCATCCCATGCACCCATGGTCCAGCCTGCTGCGAAGTTAGTGTACAGCGGAATTGCATCTGTGTTGTCCTTAATCTTCTGCAGTGCTTCAATAAATTCGGTTGGTGTCTTTGGAAGCTCTGTAACTCCTGCTTCCTCAAATACCTTCTTATTATATACGATACCCTGTGCATTACCAGTGGAAGGGATTCCGTAAACATTTCCATTGTAAGCAAAGTTATTTAACAAAACATAATTCTCATCAAGAGTTTCCTTGTCACCATAGCTTATGAACTCATCCTCTAACTCATTCTTCTGAAGATTTGTTGGGATACCACAGATATCGCCCCAATCATCTGTTGTCAGACGAAGCTTAATGTCCTCTGCATAATCAGTAACAGCCTCATACTCAATTGTAATGTTTGGATAAGACTCATTGAACTTCTTGATATAATCCTGGAAAGTGGTGTCTACAATATCAGTTCTGTGTGTTAAAACCTTAATCGTAGCAGTCAGATCGGTGTAATCCTCACCAAGCTTAATAGAATCGATTGTTGGCAGTTCCTTTGCCTCATCTGCAAATGCAAAAGTTCCCATAGATGCTGTCATTGCTCCTGCTGACATAAGTGCTGCTGCTTTTTTCCACTGTTTTGTTTTCATGTTGTTTCCTCCTTCATGAATGAAAATATATGTTATTATTTTTATAAATCTCTGATTTCAGACAGATATTCACAATCTGCTTCGCTGCTTATTGCTTTCCGCCATTGAAGCTGAGGCCTACTTGATTCGGTTGAAATAGTGCAGAAAGGATTACGGATTCTTAGGAAAACGTTTACATCTATTTGTAAAAAATTTTTTTCTTA
>OIXA01002210.1_pt1 | contig 22892 bp, 19 predicted proteins | sample 1587721 | NCBI WGS metagenome assembly OIXA01 (sample SAMEA3888900, study PRJEB22519) | human gut metagenome | biome: human gut; feature: human-associated habitat; material: faeces | place: Denmark | collected 2013
GCGGTCGAGCTGGCTCAGCTCGGCGGAGAGGGATTGTTAAGGGGGACAAGCTGTCCCCCTTAACAGACGTATTGATTAGATGATATTGAAATCTAAGAGGAATATATGAAAATGCTGTTCGCCATTCTAAGAGCATAGAAAATTCAGACAAACCGAAATCTAAGAAAGACTCATAACCAATTCGGAAAACGTAACCACTGGCGAACAGCACACAGGCAGACAGCGAAGCGTATCTGCCGAACCATCCGCAAGATGGTCTTCCTAAATACCCTCAATACCAAAACGCCAAATACAAAATTGAAACAGTTGACAAATGCCAAAAAATCTGCTATACTGAAAGATAGCAACATAGCTTTCAAAAAATGGGGTGCACCACCTGCGGGTGCAGCCCTTTTTCTGTCTATTTGCAAACATTATCATAGAAAAGGAGTTGTCACCGATGCGTGTCAATGGAAAAGAAATCCCGCTGAACGCACCCATTTCCCTGCAAGCGTTTTTGCTGGAACAGCACTACGATCTCCGTACCATTGCAGTGGAACGGAATGAGGAAATTGTGCCGAAGGCAACTTATGCGGAAGTCATGCTGCAAGATTGCGATGTACTGGAAGTCGTTCACTTTATGGGCGGCGGTCAGTCCTCGAAAACAAAATAGGAGGAAGTTCCATGCAGAAAAAAGAATATGAAGATGATGTGTTGATGCTGGGCGGACATCCGTTCCACTCTCGTTTTATTTTGGGTTCGGGAAAGTTTTCCCTGTCCCTGATTCAAACCGTTATGGAGTACGGCGGCAGCGAAATTGCAACGATTGCTCTGCGGCGTGCCAATGCAGACAGCAAAGAAAACATTTTGGATTTTCTGCCGAAAAATATTACCCTGCTGCCGAATACATCTGGTGCAAGAAATGCAGAAGAAGCCATTCGGATTGCACGGCTTTCCAGAGAACTGGGCTGCGGTGATTTTGTAAAGGTAGAAATCATTCACGAAACAAAGTACCTGCTGCCAGACAACGAAGAAACGATTCGGGCAACCCGTCAGCTTGCAAAAGAAGGCTTTATTGTCCTGCCGTATATGTATCCGGATTTGGTGGCTGCTCGGAAGCTGGAAGATGCCGGTGCGGCTGCCATTATGCCGCTCGGTGCACCGATTGGCAGCAATCAGGGCTTGCGGACAAAAGACTTTATTCGCATTTTAATTGATGAAATGAAGCTGCCAATCATTGTAGATGCTGGCATTGGTGCACCTTCTCAGGCGTGTGAAGCTATGGAAATGGGGGCTGCTGCGGTTATGGCAAATACTGCCGTTGCAACTGCCGGAGATTGTGCCGCAATGGCAACGGCTTTCCGCCTTGCCATTGAAGCGGGACGGCTGGCATATCTGTCGAAGTTGGGCAGAGTTTTGGACAAAGGTGCAGAAGCATCCAGCCCATTGACTGGATTTTTGCAGGATTAAGGGGGAAGTTTCATTTGCGTACCATTTACGACCCGATGACCTACCAGCCGCACATGCAGCAGCTGGATTCTCAGATGTTTGAAGAAGTTCAAACTGCCATGCAGGCATTTGAACAGACAACTTACACAGCAAAAGAGGTGCAGGCTGCCCTGCGAAGCACAACTTGCACCGTGCAGGAGTTCGCAGCCTTGCTTTCTCCGGCAGCACAGCCATTTCTGGAACAGATGGCAGAAAAGGCAAAGCGAGAACGGGAAAAACATTTTGGCAACTGTGTACAGCTGTTTACACCGCTTTATATCTCCAATTATTGTGAGAATGAGTGTGTTTATTGCGGATTTAACTGCAAGAATAAGATTCACCGCAGTCATTTGAACATGGAAGAAGTCGAAAAAGAAATGCAGGCAATCGCAAAGACCGATATGCGAGAAGTGCTGTTGCTGACAGGCGAAAGCCGTTCTGCATCCAGCGTGGAATATATCGGAAATGCGGTACAGATTGCGAAGAAGTATTTCCCGACCATCGGACTGGAAGTTTATCCGCTGAATGTCGATGAATACCAGTATTTGAATCAGTGCGGGGCGGATTTTGTAACCGTCTTTCAGGAAACTTACCATTTAGACTGCTATGAAAAGATGCATCAGGCTGGAGCAAAACGCTGTATGCCATACCGATTCTATGCACAGGAACGGGCAATTTTAGGCGGTATGCGTGGCGTTGGATTTGGGGCATTGCTGGGCTTGAGCAACTTCCGGAGCGATATGTTTGCAGCCGGATATCATGCATATCTGCTGCAAAAGAAGTATCCGCACGCTGAAATTGCAATGTCGTTCCCACGGCTGCGACCATATAAGAACCACGAAAAAACAGAAGAAAATGATGTTCATGAAACGCAGCTCCTGCAAATGATGCTGGCGGTTCGGATTTTCCTGCCGTTTGCCAGCATTACGATTTCTACCCGAGAACGGGCAGGTTTCCGAGACCATGTGTTGCCAATCAGTGCAACAAAGATTTCTGCTGGTGTCAATGTCGGAATCGGCGGTCATACGGAAGAAGAGCAAAAGGGCGATGCACAGTTTGAAATTTCAGACGGCAGAAGTCTTGCTGAAATTCATCAAGCCATTCTGGAACAGGGCATGCAGCCGGTTTATACCGACTACATCAACACAAATTTGCTATGAAAATACTCTGTATAACCAATCAAGCTCTCTGTAAGGGCGATTATTTGCAGCAGTTGCAGAAAATTGCAGCTGCAAAGCCAGATGCGATGATTTTGCGGGAGAAACAGCTTTCTGAAACCGCATATCAGGCATTGGCAGAGCAAGTGCAGCGTATTTGTCAGGGGCAGGGCGTGCAGCTGATTTGCAATCATCAGATTTCTGTAGCAGAACACCTATCTTTGCCTGTGCAGGTTTCCGTTTCACAGTTAGAGCAGGCGAGTGCATGGTCTGTACCGTTTGGGGTTTCTGTCCACAAGCTGGAGGAAGCAAAACAAGCGGAGCAGGTTGGAGCAAGCTGGGTGATTGCCGGACATCTCTTTGCAACTGCCTGCAAACCGGGTTTACCGCCGAGAGGACTTTCCTTTTTGCAGGAAATCAAACAGGCAGTTTCCATTCCCGTCTATGGAATTGGCGGCATTCATGTGCAGAACGCTGCACAGGTGCAGGCAATTGGTGCGGATGGCATTTGTATGATGGCAGATTGGATGCAGGCAGAAGAGCCGGAACAGCTGATGCAGCAGCTGCGAGCAATCAAACCGGAGGAACAGCGATGAAACAACGCTATCAAATTATCACGATTTATGAAGAGGATCACGGCTGCGAGGGCATTCCAGAGGGGGAAGAACCGATGGATCAAGTGCTGTTGCGAACAGAAGACGGCGAAGAGCATTGGACAAGAATTGCGGATGCTGTTTTGCTGAACCAGAACTGGAACGAAGGCGACTGGATTCTCTGGGAAATCAAATAAGAAATAAAAAAATCCCGATACAGATTTGAATGGAACTGTATCGGGATTTTTTGGAGAATAAATCAGAAACACTGCGTGCAGCAATTGTTTTATGGGAGGGCTGCACGCAAGAAGAAAGCAATTACTTGTGACCGTTTTCGTTATAAGTCACCCACTGATACTTTGCAGTCAGCGGTGTTGTGCCATCGAACGGTTTGAGCCAGTCGTCAACACCGATGCCCGGCCATACATTCATCATGATTTTGCCCGGTGTAGATGGGATGTTGGAGGTTGCCTTGTAAACAGCCTTTCCGTCTACATACCAAGTAATGGAATCTTTCTGCCAGTCAAAGCCATAAGTGTGATAGCCCTCGGAAGCATCAAAGCCCAAATCGTACATGTATTCGTGGTTGCCTACACCGTTGGTGTAGTAGTTGAACTGTACCTTTGTGGTGTCCTTGCCGAGAACTTCCACGTCAATTTCATCCCACGGGTTGTTGTCGCTTGGTCCTGTGTAGGTGAAGAATGAGGAAACAACACCGTCATTTTTGATTGCCTTCATGGAAGTTTCATAGTAGCCATAGGAATAGAAATCATTGGTTCTGTATTCTGCACCGATGTAATGATATTGCCCAGTAGGGTCTTTGTCAATGGTCAGATTCAAAGCGTTGTCTTTGAAGGTTGCGTTGGAAGCTTTCCAGAAGCAGTCAAACGGGTTGCCGTTTGTCCAGCCATCGGAAGCGATAAATTCTTTGGTAGAACCTGCTCGGAAGTTTGCGTACATCGTTGCATTTGCATCAGGTTCGTTGGTAGAAGGATTGTCTGGCTTTTCTGGCTGACTTGGTTTAGAATTGTTTTTCAACACGTTCTTTTTTAACAGACAGAGGTCTACAACATTAACGATATTATCTTTTGTCATATCGGCATTAACACCTTGTTCAGCGGTCAATGTTGCCTTGCGAATCAAGTATTTTTGCAACAGAATCACGTCTGCAACATTGACAGCACCATCTTGATTGACATCGCCGACTGTTCCAGTGTTGCCCGTATTTGCGTTGTTCAGGGAAATCAAATAGGTGAGCGGAGAGTTCCAATAAATTGCGATTTCGTTTGTAGAATAGCTTTCGGAGTGGTCAACGTAGCATTTTGCAGGGGCAGTGGTTGCCAAATATGCCTTTGCAGCACTGTCCTCTAAGTTGGAGTTGACACCGCCGACTACCATGCCATGCATTGCCTGTTTTTTCGCCATAGATGGGCGGTGATGCGGATTCTGCGGGGAAACTGTACCAAATCCAGTGACAAAGCATTCTCCGATTGGATTGCTGCCGAGCAGATAATGCAAGTTTGATGCAGAAACATTTAAATAAGAAGTATCATCGGTCAGCTGATAAGCCAGCCCTAAAATTACACCAGCATTGGCAACCGTCATATTGCTGCCCCAGTTGAAATTAACAACGGAAACGCCATACGGACTGGATTTTGCAGTAGAAACAAACTGGTCAGCCTCTTTCAAAACGGCTTTCTTTGCCTTTGCATACATGGTTTGATTCGGATTTGCCATAGTCAGAATGGCAATGTTGCCATAGTCGCCGACTGTTGACCAGTCCATGCCAGTTTTCGCAGCAGAACCGATAAAGTTTTGCAAATAGGATTCTTCTCCGGTTGCTCGATACATCTGCATCGCTGCCCAGTAGCGTTCATCCGTATCGCTGGTATCTTCATAAGCACCGGTAGAGATGTCCTCCGGATTCTCATAGATGAGTTTCGGATTTTCTTCTAAGAAATCCCATGCTTTCTTTGCTGCATTCAGGCAGGTGTTGGCGAAATTCGGGTCAACATCCTGATAGAATTCATATGCCATTGCCATAGATGCACAGAAATCCGCAGTTGCAGTGGTAGAAATCGGTGTTACGATCAAGGCATCTGTTTCGTTTTCCGGCATCACATAGCCTGGGAAATTTTCGCAGGTGACTTTGTGGTGAACACCGCCGGATTTTGCATCCTGCATTTTCAGCATCCATTCCAGTTCGTACCGGGTTTCGTCCAGAATATCCGGAACACCGTTGCCACTCTCCGGAATGCCGGTTGCATCGCCGTAAGAGGACGGAGAAGCAGCATATGCATAGAGCAGGTCGGCAACAGTCTTTGCTCCCGGAACAACATAACGTCCATAGTCGCCAGCATCGTGCCAGCCGCCGCTTACATCAATAGTTTCAGATGTGCCATAAATCGTTGCTTTTGTGTTGTGGCAGGCAACATGCCCAAAAGTGTCATCTTCAATTTCCGTTCCACATCGCTGCAAATACAACATTTTTACAGAGTCGGTCAAGAGCGTGTCATAAACGCTATCTGAAATGGTAAAGGTGTAAGATTGGTCTAAATCGCCACAAGTGATATAATAAGACCCTGGTTCTGTAACAGCAGAAAAATCACCTGTCCATTCGGTTTCTCTTGCAGGGGAATTGTTGATGCTGTCGGATAATGTTCCGGTGTAAACAGTCTGTTTGGTGTCTGCATTGACAACGGAGAAGGTTGTTTCACTGGTTACATCTCGGAACACCGCTGTTTTCTTGCTGTTTGGCTGATAGCCGACCTGATCTGTTATAATAGACGGTTCGTATGGCTGAAATGAAGTATAGTCAACCTTGCTATCATCAATCAGTTCCAAAGATACGTTGTCCAGATAAATAGTATGCGGTGCAACATCTTTTCCTTCATAGCCGCAGTTGAAAACCAGTTTGGACATGATGTCGGTTTCCTGCTTCATGGTGAAGGTATAGTCTACCGTCTGTGTTTCTGCGGTTAAGTCTAAGCCTTTCCAGGTGTAAGACTGATACGTTCCGCCGTTCTGCTGAATCATCTGTTCAACGGTGCAATCTTCGGTAGAAGAAATATCATATTTCAAGCGATAAACACCGTTTTGATAGAGCGGTACAACATCATAGCCGACTTGTACGGAATAGTTCAGCGTGCCAACACTATTGACGGTCAATGCCAATTTTCCATTTTCTACGCCCATCGAGCAGCTTCCGCCGCTTGCCTTGTAGGTTGACCAGCCGGAAGAACCATTGGAAAAATCCGAAGATAAAATGGTAGTTGCTGCCGAAGCAGAAAATGAGGGCAGCACAGCAAGACTGGTGACTGCCAGAGCACCTGCAGCGATGGCTGCAAGGCTTTTTTGAAAAATGTGACGATGCATAAAAAATCCTCCTTTGAACGATAAAGACCGATGAGATTTATCAAATCTGAATAAAATTTGTGCATGAGAATGCTTTCATTACTACTAATATAGCACAATTTTTCTTGCTTTTATATCATATAATGGTGATTTTTATCAGATTTTTGTCGTGTTTTTGATTGCGTTTTCCGAAAAGATATGCTATAATGAGGAAAAAGGGGGGGCAGGAACGCCATGGATATTGAAAAAGAGTTGACACATGTTGCATTTTTAAATCGGGAGTATCAAGTTTCACATCTGGCATATGATCGGGAAATGGCGTTTTTTAAAGCCATTCAACGGGGCGATCTGGAAACTGTCCACCGATTATTTAAGCCATTGGATAGCGACAAGATGGGAACACTCAGTCAAAACCCACTGCGAAATTTGACCTATCATTTTATTATCACCGTTGCATTTCTGACCCGTTATTGTATTGAGGGTGGCATGGAGATGGAAGAAGCATTCAATCTCAGTGATATTTATATTCGCAGTGCTGACCGCTGCCAAAAAGAGCAGGAAATAAGCGTGCTGCACCAACAGGTGATTGATGACTTTACGCAGCGAATGCAGATAATTCACAAGAAGCCACGATATCCAAAACCAGTTTTGGTGGTGTTGGATTACATCTATGACCACTTACATACTAAAATCACGCTGCAAGCATTGGCGGAGGAAGTGCACCTCAGCCCGTCCCATTTGTCCAAGCTGTTTCATAGAGAAATGGGGCTTACGATTAGCGATTACATCCGAAAGAAACGAGTAGAGGCAGCCGGAAATATGCTGAAGTTTTCGGATTATTCCTGTGCAGAGATTGCAAACTATCTCTGTTTTAGTTCAGAGAGCCATTTTATTCAGATTTTTAAAAAGGAGATGGGAAAGACTCCGAAACAGTATCGGGAATTATTCTTCCGGAGAAATTGGAACACACAAACCAAGCCCTAAAAGGAGGAACTACAGATGGATTATAAACCATATAAGCCGTTTCATTATAACGGCAAAGATTTTGTAAAGTTAGCAGTTACCTGTCAAGTCTTGCAGGACATGGAAAAAGAGGAGCACAAACAGGGACAAACAACAATAAATTCCAAAGATGCAAAACAAAGGACAAAGGAACAGGAAAAAGCAGACAACATATATTGTATCTGTTGTGTTTCAATTGTGGGACTGTCTATTTTGGTTACGATTATAGCATTGATTGTTCAGCATTTCATATAAAAAATCCATCCGGCTGCCGTATTTCAACAGGCAACCGGATGGATTTTTTCTTATTGATGTCTGGAACGATATTCTGACCAGAGAGTTTTTGTTTTTTCGGAGGTTTGTTCTCGGCTGGCAGTGATTTCGCCTGTCCATCCATTCAAATAGATTTGCTGGGTGTGTTGGAATAAGCTGCAAGCACCTCGCACGCCAGATAGTACCGGAAAGCATACCCGTGGATTTGCTTGTGTGGATACCTGTTCACAAGTCAACTCTTCTTCCAAAATCAAACCTTTTAATGGCAGGGATAACAGAAATTTGGAGAGATGAGCCGTGATGATGATTTTTCCGGCAGCCTGTTCTTCTGGTAGCGGCTGTTTTCCGTCGTAGATGAGAATATCTCCTTTGGAAAGTCCGGGCATGCAAGGACGACCTTGCGTTTTTCCGCTGCCACTCGGGAAAACCATGTGTGTCAACGGTTCTTCCTGCTGCCCAATGCATTTCTTTTGCAGTACCATTTCTGTATAGTTGGGGAGATTTAAATACCAGCGGTAAGCTTCTCTCCGCCATGCGGAACGATTGTCTTTCCACTGAATGGAGGGGTCTTCCATAGAGGCTAAGACTTCCTTTAAAACCAGATAGTGCACATCATCGACATCTGAAATCGCACCGGCTTCATACAAGCGGTTTCCGGCAGCTAAGAACAACTCTGCCAGCAATTTTACCAGTTGGTCTTGTAATTTCAGGAATTGCTTTCGATAGGTTTCGGATTTTTGTGTGCACCGGATTTTTTTCTGTAGTTTTTTTCCTGCCCAGTCCGGCATCGGGAGCATGTCGGCAGCGTATTGATATTGAATCCCAGATGGCAAATCCGGATGTGCTTTCCGCAGGCTTTTTTTCAGATGCTGAATGGAAATCCGGCTGTTCAGCACACTCAGCAATGTATAGTGCCAGCAAGCAATGTTGGTATTTTGAAAGCGTTTGTAATATTGATTCAATTCTGACAGGGACATTCGGGAGAGGTCATAGGATTGATAGATTTGCACCCGATTTTCCAGCAGCTGTAATTTCTCTTGTACCGCTTTAAAATCGGAATGCATCAATCGTCTTCCGATATATTCAATATAGCGGTGTACCATCCACGAACGGATTCCATCTCGGTCGTGGAGCAGGGCATAGACATTTTTAAAACTCTGCTTCTTTCGGAAAGTTGGAAAATAATACAGCAATTTGTTCCAATGTTCCACACAGAAATAAAGTCTGCCATTGATATAAATGACAATATCATCCATATCATCGGAAACGGAATAGGGGCGGTCAAATAAGTGCAGGGTTGTTTTAAAAAAACTATGAATCACATGGTTATACATATTTTGCATATAGCTGCCCATCAAGGGGGTGCAAGTGGTGGGGTAGAATGCACTTAAAATGCTGCGGCTGTCAAATAAAATGCTTTCCTCACTGGGGAGAGCTGTTTGCCGAACAGTTAGAGCGAATAAATGGTGGCTTTCCGGGTCAACAAAAATGGAAATCTGCATTTGCACGTCAAACTTGGTAAATAGAATTTGAGCTGCCTTTTCCAGTTTCCGTAGAAAATCGTCTTCCGGCGGTTCAATTCCGGCTGGCAGTCCATAGTAGAGAAGTTGGTCGGTGTTGTGATAGCACATCGTAATAGTAGGCGTATCGTTCCAAACCAGTTCACTATCCCAGCCGCAGCCAATTTGAATTTGGGTTTCGTTCAGAATGCCGTCTTGCTGAATGGTATTCAGAACGGCAAACTCTGTAAATGCTCTTGCTTCTTGAATGATAATATGAAATTGCACCTGTTCTGGCGAAACAGATTCTGCTGCTGCAATTTTCTGCCGATAGGATTCCCGGCTTTCTAAAATCCGTTCAATGTTGCGGTATAGAGCATATTTTTTGACGTTCGTATAAACAGGTAAGTCCGCTTTACAATTGGGTATCCATTCGGTTCGGTCAGTTTTATTTTCAGAAACGACAATGGTTGCCGTCATCCAAACATGATATTGTAAGACATCCTGAAAGTGCATGGCAAAATAGGCATCCAGTTCTTCTGGTTCGTATTGTTCCGGAATACAAAAAAACCGAGGAACACGCAGTCCATATTCATGTAGATGAAATAAAATAGATGCTTCTGCACCGGGATGATAGAGCGTATAATTCACAAAGTCGATGATCAAGGCGTTTTTTCACTCCTAATTAAAGTCGAATTTAGTTTTGTTTCATCTGCATCATTTTATCCTTATCTTTATTCTATCACGATTTTATTGCTGCTTTTACTGTGGATTTCTAAACTTTTTATATCTTATTTTCAATAACTCCGCAAAAGAACCGCTTTTCCATGTAGAAATCTGTTGATTTTTGGGGAAAATTCAGATTTTTTGACGGGTTTGGCTGCGTTGAGAACTTGCTTGACAAATGGTCAGAAAACGAGTATACTGTACATAGAACTGGTTTTATGAAATTTGGCAGAATTTCATAGAAAAAGCGGATGGATAAAAGCAATCAGACCCAGAGGAGTGAAACTATGGCTACGAATGACGCAACCATTGTCAAAATTAAACATGAAATCTTAGAAGAAGTTGCAAAACTGGTTTTCGCCGGAAAATTTGAAGAAGAAAAAGACGAATTGCCATTGCGATTGATGCCAGGACCAACGGCAAAATATCGTTGCTGCGTCTATAAAGAACGAGAAATTGTGCGGCAGCGGGTTCGTTTGGCAGAGGGCAGAAATGTAGAAGGTGCACCAAATAATTTGGTGGTACAGGTTGTTCGGGCAGCCTGTGAAGAATGTCCGATTTCCCGTTATGTTGTCACAGATAACTGTCAGAAATGCATGGGAAAAGCGTGTCAGCAGTCCTGCCGATTTGGTGCGATTGATATTGGACGAACACGGGCACATATTAACCCATCGCTCTGTAAAGAATGCGGAAAATGTGCAAAAGCCTGTCCGTACAATGCGATTGCAGACTTGATCCGACCATGTAAGCGGAGTTGCCCAGTGAATGCAATGACGATGGATGAATATGGTGTCTGTCAGATTGACGAGAGCAAATGCATTCAGTGCGGGCACTGTATTCATAGCTGCCCATTCGGAGCGATTAGTTCCAAGGCATTTTTGGTAGATGTCGTAAAGGCATTGGTTGCTGGAAAGCGGGTCGTTGCAATGATTGCCCCGAGTGCAGAAGGGCAGTTTGGGGATGGCATTACCATTGCCAGCTGGAGAGAGGCCCTGCAGCAGGTCGGATTTGCCGATTTGGTGGAAGTGGCATTGGGTGCAGATATGACCGCCAACGCAGAAGCAGCAGAATGGATGGAAGCGTATCAGGAGGGCAAGAAGAAGACAACTTCTTGTTGTCCAGCATTTGTAAATATGATTGAAAAGCATTATCCGATGCTGAAAGAGAATGTTTCTACAACGGTTTCCCCGATGTGTGCGGTATCTCGAAAGCTGAAAGCAGAGCATCCGGGAACGATTACGGTCTTTATTGGGCCCTGTGTTGCAAAGAAGAGCGAAGTTTTGGAACAGCGGCTGGAAGGAAATGCGGACTATGTATTGACGTTCGGGGAAATTCGTGCCATTATCCGTGCAAAGGGCGTTACATTGAAGCCTGAGCCGAACGAACAGCAGGACGGTAGTGTATTCGGAAAGCGGTTTGGCGACAGCGGCGGTGTCACCGCAGCTGTTCTGGAGGGCATGAAAGAACAGGGCTTTACCGAAGAAGTCAATGTTCATAAGTGCAATGGGGCAGAAGAATGTAAGAAAGCTTTGCTGCTGATGAAGCTGGGCAGATTGCCAGCAGACTTTGTAGAAGGTATGGCGTGTGTTGGCGGATGCGTGGGTGGCCCAAGCCGACATATTGAACCAGAAGTGACAAAGCGAAACCGTGATAAATTGATTGGGCAGGCAGATGACCGGAACATTTCCGAGAATTTGCATCGGTTTGCAGATATTGACAGCATTAATATGCATCGTTCTGCATCGGAAACCGAAGAAGCCGCAAAGTAAATAGAAAAGTAAATAGAAAAGCAGATAGAAAAAAGCAGCTGTCGGTTTTCCCGACAGCTGCTTTTTCTGTGAGATAAAATTGAGATAGGTAGAGGAAATCGAGTTTATTCTGCCTTTGCCTGACAGTTGGAACAAATCGGGCAATGTTCGCACAGCAGATTCCGCAGGGCAGTTGCACTGCTGCTGTGGATTCGTGCAACTGGCACAGAGTTTTTCTTTGCGGCTTTCATTGCACCTTGAATCATTTTGTGGGAAACGGTATTGGTGAACAGAATCATCAAGTCCGGAGAACCGATTTTCTTCTCCAACGGGCCAGTTTCCTTTGGAAATACCTTTGCCTTACAGCCGTGTTCCTGACAGATATCCGTATACTTCCGGCTCATACATTCATTTCCGCCGATAATTACAACGCTCATAAAATCCTCCTTGTTTTGGATTGTGTAAAGTTATTCTTTGTTGTTTTTATAGGATTATCATCCTGAATCAGTTAGTTATAACTAACTGATGAAAATAGTCAGTTATTTGTGACTAACTATAGAATACCACACCACATGGAATTTGTCAAGCAATTTTTTGAAAAGCAGGGAAAAACCATCTTTTCCAAAGAAAAGCGGCAGAAAAATTGCAGAAAAAAAGGAAAGCAAGGCAAAAATTCGCTTGCTTTCCCGTTTTTTCAAAAATAAGCGTGCAAAAAGTTTATTCCACAACAACCTTATGGAACACTTTTTTGCCCTTCTTGATAATGGTTTCGCCATTCAAAGGAATGATTGCCTTCGGGTCTGTTACTTTTTCATTGTTGACGGAAACGCCGCCCTGCTGTACCAACCGGCGTGCTTCACCGTTAGAGGCACACAGTCCAGCCTTTACCATCAGAGTCAGAATGCCGATTCCGCCATCCTGTAAATCTGCTGCTGGAATTGCAGTTGTCGGCATATTTTCGCTCGAACTGCCGCTGGTGAAGATTGCTTTTGCAGCATCCTGTGCCTGGTCAGCGGCTTCTTTTCCGTGTACCAGTTCGGTCAGGGAGTAAGCAAGCAGTTCCTTTGCCTGATTCAGCTGCTGACCTTCGAGTGTTCGTTCCATTTCTTCAATTTGTTCAATCGGAACGAATGTCAACAGTTTCAGGCACTTGATGACGTCTTGGTCAGAAACATTCCGCCAGTACTGGTAGAATTCGTACGGTGTTGTCTTTTCTGCATCCAGCCAAACAGCACCCTTTTCGGTCTTACCCATTTTCTTGCCTTCCGAGTTCAGGAGCAGGGTAATGGTCATTGCATAAGCATCTTTTCCGAGCTTCCGGCGAATCAGTTCCGTACCGCCGAGCATATTTGCCCACTGGTCATCACCGCCAAACTGCATATTGCAGCCGTAATCCTGGAACAGCTTGTAGAAGTCGTAACTCTGCATAATCATGTAGTTGAATTCGAGGAATGTCAGACCCCGTTCCATCCGCTGCTTGTAGCATTCGTGGGTCAGCATCCGGTTGACGCTAAAGCAAGCACCAACTTCCCGCAAAACGTCAATATAGTTCAGATTCAGTAGCCAGTCACCATTGTTGACTACAATCGCCTTATCTTCGGAGAAGTCAATAAAGCGGCTCATCTGCTTTTTAAAGCAGTCAACATTGTGCTGAATGGTTTCCTTTGTCATCATTTTCCGCATATCGGTCTTGCCGGACGGGTCGCCAATCATTGCTGTACCGCCGCCAATCAGGATAATTGGCTTGTTTCCAGCCATTTGCAGCCGCTTCATCAGGCACAGTGCCATGAAGTGTCCAACGTGCAAGCTGTCAGCAGTCGGGTCGAAGCCAATGTAGAATGTTGCTTTTCCCGTGTTGATGAGTTCTGCAATTTCTGCCTCATCGGTCATCTGTGCAATCAAGCCACGCCGTTTCAGTTCTTCAAATACTGTCATGTTTTTCATACAACCTTTCTGAAAATTTGTTCAGGAGCATAAAAAAACGCCCCTGACAAGCGAATTTGTCAGAGGACGATGTTATCATTCACCGTGGTACCACCTCAGTTCATCAGCCGTAGAAAAACAGCTGACCTCAAGCATGCTGTAACGGGCACACCCGGACAACCCTACTGCAAATCTGGTTCAGGCAGTCAGCTCCGAGATGTATTCGCCGTGCAGCTTGCCTTTTTCCACCACCCAAAGGCTCTCTGAAAAGCTGTAGAACGGTTACTCTTTCTCATCCACGCCATTTTTTCTATTCTACCATAGGCAGACGGATGTTGTCAAGTGGATTTTTAAAAATTTTCACCACTATCTGTTTCGGAGTCAATGGCGGTATATTCCCGGTCGAAGGTAATGATTGTATAGTACTGAATCGGCTGAGCTGCCAAAGCAGATTCAATCATTTCTTTCAGCTGGTCGTTCTTGTATACACAATCGAATGGAACAACCAAGTCAAAAATCAGGTTGGTGTGTGTTTCGCCGGCAACCATCCGAAAATCGTGCATATGTAAATGCGGGTCGAGTTGATGCAGAATATGCAGGAGCATGGAACGACAGGCATTAATCTGTTCGTTGTCCAGTTCCATCGGATCCATGTGAATGGTCATGTTGATTTGCAGCTGATTTTGAATCTGGTGTTCGATGTTGTCCACCAAGTCGTGAATGGCGACAAAATCCGAATGACTGGACACTTCCACATGGCAGCTTCCGATTCGTTTGCCCATGCCGTAGTTGTGGATGACTAAATCATGAATCCCTAAGATTTCGGAATGAGAGCGAATCAGCTGACAAATCTGTTTGACCAGGGCAGCATCTGCCGGCTTTCCCAATAAATCATCGACCGTATCTTTAATAATGTCATAAGCCGTTTTCAGGATAAACAGGGAAACCAAAATCCCCATCCACCCATCTAATGGAAAATCCGTAAATCGAGAAACCACCAGCACAATCAGTGTCGAAGTTGTCGCCAGCACATCGCTGTAACTGTCTTTGGCGGTTGCAAGGATGGCAGAAGAGCGGCACTGTTTTCCTAACTTCTGGTTAAACAGTGCCATCCAGAGTTTGATGAGGATGGAAAGCAGAAGGATCCCCAGCACCATCCAGCGGAATGTGACAGGAGCAGGATGCCGGAGCTTATCGAACGAATCCCGCAGCAGTTCCACGCCCATAATGGCGATGAGCACAGCAATCAGCAGGGAAGTCAAATATTCCATTCTACCGTGTCCGAATGGATGCCCCTTGTCGGCAGGTTTCGCCGCCATGCGATAGCCGAAAAAAGTAATCAGGCAGTTTGCACAGTCCGACAGATTATTGAACGCATCAGAGAGAATCGCAATCGAACCAGAAAGACTTCCAGCAAGGTATTTGATACTGAATAACAGGATGTTGCAGACCATGCAAACAACACTGCTCAGCGTTCCATAAGCCTTCCGAACAGAGGGGTTTTCGATGTTTTTGGGGTCAGAAATCATCCGATTTACGAAAAAGTTTGTTAGCAACCTAGACACCTTCTCTTTCATCGCTTTTGTTCAAGTTCGTGCATTTTATTCTAACAGAGAAATAAAAATCTGTCAAGTTGTTTTTTAGTCACATTTGTTTAATAAAATTTCTCATAAAATTTACACAAATTTATTTGAGATTCTTTAGGAAAAATTGTATAATAAAAAAGGAAATGTGATAGGTACGGGAGCGTTCCAATTTGTGTCGCAACGCACGGGAAAATGACGCTTCCGTACACCATCCGCAGTCCGTATGTGGAAAACAGTATACAATCTATGTTTATGAACAGAAAGGAAAAGCTATGAAGAAGATAACCAAAATTATTTCTTTTTGTGCTGCTGTTACAATGGCAGCAACTGCTGTTCCAGCCTCTTCGTTATTGATGGCAAAAGCAGCCGATGCAGGAGCAATTACAATTGGCAGTGGCAGCAAAGACGAGCCAATTACAGTAACCGCAGGAGAAGGCCTTTTAGAAATCCCGCTGTATATGCAAGCACCTGGAGATACGGAAGGTATTTCTTTTGCGTTTGTATCCACAGGGAAAGGTGCAGCAACGAAGGCACTGTTGAATGCAGCTACCTATGAAAGCTACGATGCTTCCGACCCGTTTGTCAACCTTGGTAATTGGGAGGAAAATCCGAAGGGCTTAAGCTGGGGGATTGCAAAAGCTGCTAGTCCCGATGCGATTGTAAAGGCAAGCGATGTTTCTCCAGACGAGCCATTTTTCACTATTTATTACACCATGCCGGATGAGAAAACCGTAAAGGAATGTGCAGAAGAAAATGGTTTGGAAAGGCTAAAGAAAGATGGTAAGGAATATTACGACTTCCCACTGGAAATGGATAGAGTGAGCAAGAACAATAAAAAAGGTAAGTTGTTTGCTTGGGGTGGTCCAAATGGTGCTCGTTATGAAGAAAGTGCAGTTATTGGAAACACTGCAATTCGTGTTTATGTAACACCAGATAATCCGGATGTAACGACAACCACTGCAACAACGACAACCACTGCACAGACAACGACGACTACAGTTACCACCACTACAACAGAAAAGCCGGATGAAAACGGGCCAGAACTGAACATCAACCACGGCGATGATATTTTTGTAGAGCCAGCACAGATGGCAGAAATCCCGCTGTACATGAAGAATCCGGCTGATACAAATGGTTTGTCTTTCGGCTTTGAGCTGGATAAAGCAACCCAGGCATTGTTGACTACGAATGCTTATGAAGGTTATGATGCATCTGATTTGTTTACCAGTCTTGGTATGTGGGAAGAAAATCCGAAGGGCTTGAGCTGGGGAATTGCAGGTAGCAAAGATGTTGTAAATGGCAGCGATATTCCTACCGATGAATCCATTTTCAGCCTGTTTTACAACATTCCGGATAAGGATGCAGTACAGACGATTGCTGATAAAAATGGTCTGGCATTAAAGACGGGCACATATAATGGTCAAATGGTTGAATACTATGAATTCCCGCTGACATTCGATATGGAGAGATTGAACAGCAAGAAGGGACACATCGTTGCATGGGCTGGTGCAAACAATACTCGTGTAAATGCGAACTATGTCAGCAGCAATCTCTGCGTAGTCATGAATGTCATCGATGGTCCTGCAATCAAGCTCAACGAAGGTAACGTGATCGAGGTTGATGCTGGTCAGGAAGATCTTGCAGAAATTCCGGTAAATATGTATAAGGCAGAAGATACCGTTGGTATTACCATTGCATTTAAAACAGATGGAGAGGGTGCAGCAACCCAGGCACTGTTGAATAAGAACAGTGATACCTACCAGTCCTATGATGCAATGGATGCATTCGTAAACCTTGGTACATGGGAAGAAAATCCGAAGGGCTTGAGCTGGGGCATTCCGTCCGGCGGTAACGAAGTTGTAAGTGCAAGCGAAGTTGCAGATGGTGACGCATTCCTTACGCTGTTCTATAAAGTTCCGGATGAGGATGCGGTAAAGACAATCGCTAAAGACAATGGATTGGAAGAGAAGAAAGATAAAGATGGAAATCATTACTATGACTTCCCGCTGGTATTTGAAAGAGAAAAGCTGAACAGCAAGAAGGGCAAACTGCTTGACTGGGTTGGTCCGCATGACGTAAGCATTCGGGATCATGCAACTTATGAAGATAATATTCTTCGTGTTTATGTAGACAGAAATGTCCACGTAGATACCAGAGTAGAAGTTTCCGGCGAAGAAACAACGGACGAAAGTGGAAACACTGTGGATTCTCACAAGATTTTCGTAGAACCGGATCAGAAGGCTGCAGAAGTTCCGCTGAAGGTGTATAGTGCAGTTGATGCAACCGCTGTTTCCTTTGCATTCCAGACAGATGGAGAAGGTGCAGCAACACAGAAATTGCTGAATAGCGAAGGTGCATATAATTCTGATTATTATGAATTTGCAGAATCGCTGGTAAATCTGGGTACGCCAATGGATAACAACAAGGAACTCATTTGGGGCGTTTCCGCTAATGGCAATGAAGTTGCAACAGCTGACAGCATGCCGGATGGTTCTACCGTTCTCTCCATCTATTATGACATTCCGGATGTAAGTACTGTTAAGAGCATTGCAGAAGAAAACGGTTTGACACTGAAGCATGATGATGAACATGGTTCTTACTATGAATTCCCGATGAACTTCGATAAGGAAAAGAAGAACAGCAGAGGCGGTTTTGCACTGGAATGGGTTACTTTGAATGAAAAATCCGTAGAACCAACCTATGTAGACGGTTCGATTTGCGTATTGATTCCGGAAGAAACCACAACAACGACCACCACTACAACCACTACTACTACCACAACCACTACAACCACCACTACAGCTGCTACCACAACGACCACCACTACAACTACTCCAGTACCGACCACCACTACAACAACTGCTACCACGACAACCACTGCAAAGCCGACCACGACAACCACCACTACTACGACAACCACAACCACTGCAAAGCCAACCACTACAACCACTACTACAACGACGACTGCAAAGGCTACTACCACAACAACAAAGGCTACAACTACCACTGCAAAGCCAACTACAGCAGCTACAACTACCACGACTGCAAAGGCTACCACAACCACTACAACTACTACCAAGAAGCCGCTGGTTCCGCTGTATGGTGACGTAAACGTGAACGGTCAGGTTACCATCATAGACGTTGTTCTTCTGAACAAGGCAATCGCTGGTAAGGTAACACTGGATGAACAGGCATTCTTGAATGCAGACTGCGGTAATGTGGATCAGGTTCTGGATGAACATGACCTGAATGCATTGATGCAGTATCTGGTAGGTTATGTACAGCAGTTGCCGGGTGAAATGAAGTAAGATTCGTTTCGCTTCCAACAGCAAACAAACAAAAAACAGGGGGCTGCCGCTGAAAAGCGGTAGTCCCTTTTGTTTTTCGTTTAGAGTTTAGAAATGAGGTACAATCAAATGAACATCTATGAATTGCAGGAAAGACCCCCACAGCAATTAGAACGCCTACTGATGATCTGGGAAGCATCTGTTCGGGCAACGCATCATTTTCTTTCGGATGCAGAGGTGAAGCAGATAAAAAGCTATGTTCCACAGGCATTGCAGAGCGTGAGCCATCTCATTATTGCGGTAAATGCATCGAATGAACCGATTGGTTTTATGGGAACGGAACAGAACCGGTTAGAGATGTTATTTCTCTCTCCAACCGAAAGAGGAAAGGGAATTGGAAAGCAGTTGGTGCAATACGGGATACAGTAGTACGGAATCCAAATGGTAACGGTCAATGAACAGAATCCGCAGGCGGTTGTTTATGAGCATCTAGGCTTTGTAATGTATCAGAGAACAGACCACGATGAATAGGGGAATCCATATCCGCTTTTATATATGAAGTTGGCATGAAAAAATTCAAGAGAAAAGAATCAATGAAAATAAAATCAACGAATATAAAGCCGCTGGATACATTGATTGAACGGAAAGGCTACGAGATTATGATGCAGCCATCAACAGCAGACTCAATATCCTGTATGCAGACGATGATTTCTATATTGCAGAAGATAGGACCTATCAGCCATGGCTTTCTATCATGGGATGTTTGCCGGAAAATTGGACGGAGCAAGAATGTTACAATTTATGGATGCGTTGGATTCAGGACGAGAAATATATTGCTGTTACACCAACATCGAGCAAATATCGGATATTCTGCAACAGTTTGATGTCTTTTCTTACCATGAAGATTGCTGGATTGCTATGATACCAGAAACAAAACATTTTGACGAAAGTGGAATCCGGCTTGCAACAATGGAAGATTTGCCGTATATCGAAAGCACCTATCACCGCTCTGGACACCAACAATTATGAAATCGAATTGCACAGAAACAAATGTGGGTATTGGAAGCGGAACACGATAAAAAAGGATATGCCGGGATTCATAAGGATGGTTCTTTGGGCTTTGAATATGTTGCCCCACAGGCAAGACGGCAGGGTGTTGCAAGCAGAATGCAAGCCTTTCTCACAAATCACATGATAGAAAACGATCTGATTCCTTATGGAATGGTTTTGGTTGGAAATGATGTTGCGAAACATCTGCAAATCAAATTTGTGTCGCAGTTCGCAGAGAAAATTTTTTATTTTTATGCAAAGGGAGCTTATGAATACGAATAACGCATTTTGTCCGGAAAAGGATTGCAAGTTGCAAGGCGGCGTGTTATAATAAAAGAAAACGAGAGTTCAGGGAAGGACAATTTCTGATGAATCATTTGCTAAAAAAATGCCTGTGTTTGTGTTTGCCAGTCGTTCTGCTCAGTGGTTGTACATCGCCATTTCAGAAAGAAGAATCGGATGGCTCTGGCTACTTATTTACTTATACACTTTTAGGAAATCCAGAGAATTTAGATCCATTGCTGGCGACGGATGCCTCTTCAAAGTTGATTTTGCGGAATATGATGCAAGGACTGCTGGAAGAAAATCCAGATGGAACGCTGTCGAACGGCGTTGCAGATAGCTATACCATGCAGGATGATGGATTGCTATATACATTTCATTTGCGAGATGATTGTTATTGGTATTTTGATGAGAATCAAAATGAACAGATTGATGACGGCGAAACGTGGAAAGTTACTGCACAGGACTTTGTCTATGCATTTCAGCGAATGTTTTTAGCAGAAACCCGTTCTCCCTATCGAGAAACATTCTCCTGCCTGCTGAATGCCACTGAAATCATGCAGGGGACAGTAGATGCCACGCAGATTGGCGTAACTGCACAGGATGACCAGACGTTAATTTTCCAGCTTGCAGAGCCAAACAGCCGCTTTCCGGAACTGCTGGCAACGACTGCCGCCTTGCCCTGCAACGAAACCTTTTTTCAGCAGACAAAGGGACGGTATGGACTGGACGAAACTTCTGTGATTTCCAACGGTTCTTTTTATCTGCGGAAGTGGTTTTATGACCCCTATGGAAGCGATAATGTAATCTATATGCAGTGTAACTCTGCAAACGATTCCAAAGAAGCAGACCGGAAAATCTACCCCTCTGACTTAACATTTCTGATTCGGAAGAAGCAGGCACAAGCAGAGGAAGCGTTTGATTCCGAACAGTCTGACATTTTAACGACTTCGATTTATCCGAAACAAGAGCTTGCACAGCCGGATGTCTATACAGTGAACGCCTATTCCTCAGTGACATTGGGCTTGGTGTTCAATCCGACGAATACAGCCTATGCCAATACAAATATCCGCAAGGCACTTTCAGAGAGTATTGACCGCTCCAACATCGGTGCAGACTCTGACGGGGACTTGACAGGGGCTTCCGGCATTGTTCCGCCTGATACCCGTGTAGACGCTGTACGGTATCGAGATAACGTCCCTGAGCCGTCTACAACCTATCAGAACGAAACTGCCAAGCAGGACTTTGAAAAGGGTTTACAGGAACTGAAAATGGATTCTCTGCCGTCTGACCAAATTCTTGTTTGTCCGGAACTGATGGATTGTTCTTACCTGCATGAAATTCTTCAGAACTGGCAAAAGACATTTGAATTTTACATTGGCATTGAAGAGGTAACCGCTTCGGAATATCAAGACCGACTGGAATCGGGGAATTATGGCATTGCACTTTATGGCGTTACCGGTTCAGAGAATAATCCAGCATCTGTGCTGTCTGCGTTTTGTTCCGACCAGAACCCATTCTATCAGAACGAATCTTTTGATGCAATGATACAGCAGACCACAACTTGTAACAATGCTGCACAACTGACCGACCTTTGTATGCAGATGGAACATCAACTGCTTTCCGAATACAGCTTCATTCCGGTGTATTATAAGAAAACGTATCTGGTTTATCGAAATGAAAACCGAGATATTTTCTATGACCCTTATAGTGGTATCATTGATTTCCGGATTGTCAAGTATTTTGGGGAATAAGCTGCGATTGATTAGCAGAATTTACCTTGTTACATTTCTGCCGTTTTTGCATACAATATAGCAATAGCGGTACGCACCGCAGAGGTCGGGGAACTGTGATGGCAGAAATGCAATCGAAAAGCGGCAGTTCTCCGAGGAGGGAACTACCGCTTTGTCATAGATTCTGTCTGTCATAGCTCTGAACCGGCAGACAGAGAAACGGTGCAGATGTGCACAGACCTGCTACCGTTTCCTTGTAGTTATGCCTGTATGTAGGAATCCCTGCGTACAGGCATTTCTGCTGCCGGATGGCAGAAGTGTGCGTGTTTTTGCTGTTCTCTCTGCTGTGCCAGCAGAGCATATTTTTTTCTGGTTGCAAGTCCGCCACGAATATGGCGTTCCTGCTTATTTTTTTCTAAAATCATCTTTACCCCTGCATAGAGGTGGGGGTCTAAATCGGAAAGACGTTCGCTGACATCTTTATGAACCGTGCTCTTAGAAATGCCGAACCATTCCGCAGCTGCACGAACGGTGGCTTGTTGTTCCAGAATATATTCGCCGAGAATAATGGCACGTTCCCTTGTCTGTTGTTTCATAGCTGCTCCCTCCAAAATTATCCGCACAGCGTGGGAAACGTGCAGGATTTCCCACTGGGATTGTAGAAATTGTTATATCTTATGTAGGGGAGCGGAAAAAAAGAACGAAACTTTCCGGAAAAACGCAAGTGCTCCACTGGTGGAAGAATAAAAAAACCAGAGGAGCACCTGCAATTTTGGTTGGAATTATTCACATCGCTATCGGAAATTTACAATGTGAACAATTTTATTATAAAGGACTTTTGGCGTATCGTCAATTCTGCTTTTTGTCGAATTTTGTCGATTCTTGTCGAAAAGAAAAAGAATCAGAAAAACAAAAAAAGCCCGTTTGAAACGGACTTTTTTGCACCATGATGACCATGGTAAATATGGGGTGGGAGATGGGATTCGAACCCACGATCTTCGGGACCACAATCCGACGCTTTAACCAGCTAAGCTACACCCACCATGTATGGCGCGCCTTACTGGATTCGAACCAGTGGCTTACTGCTTAGAAGGCAGTTACTCTATCCAGCTGAGTTAAAGGCGCATTTTGAAAAATTGGAGCGGGTGATGGGAATCGAACCCACGTAACCAGCTTGGAAGGCTGGAATTCTACCATTGAACTACACCCGCA
>OIXA01002211.1_pt1 | contig 22890 bp, 16 predicted proteins | sample 1587721 | NCBI WGS metagenome assembly OIXA01 (sample SAMEA3888900, study PRJEB22519) | human gut metagenome | biome: human gut; feature: human-associated habitat; material: faeces | place: Denmark | collected 2013
TTTTTGCAGACTATTCCCAACGTTTAGGGAGTTTTTTCTTTGATATTAATCCTGGGCTGTCATTTCTAACATATCGTTTGGAGGGGATGAAGTCTATCAATCATCTTACACCGAGACTTCAGGCAAGAGCTACATATAAGATAGATAAAGTACAGCAACTTCAATTTATGCTCGCTTTGGGAAATACTTATCCGAGAATAAATACGATTAACAATGTAGAACAGCAGATTGACCCTATAATCATTCTCAAAGGTAATCCTAAGATGGACAATTCAATTCTTTTGAATCCGAGATTAAGCCATACATTGAACCTTAACAAATTCGCCTTGCAAACGGGAGTGTCATACTTTTATCAAAATCATTCGATTATTTCGGATTACTATATTCGAGATGGGCATCTTATTAGCACTTTTAGAGATGACTGTGTCTATCATCGTCCCAGTGCAGATATGTCTATAACCTATAAACCTTCTGGTACACTTAATATGAAGTTATCCGGCCAATGGGTTGGACATTTAGTTCGAGAAGGAGCTGAGCATCGTAATTTGTCTGCATTCTCTGGGACTGCTATGATAAACTACTATGTTGGGGATTTTTCTTTTGGTGCATCCATAGCGTCACCATCAAGAGATTTGATAGACAGCCAGATTAACAGAAAGATATTTTGGCGGTATCAACTATCGGCTATGTGGAATCATGGAAATTGGGCTATCGAAGCTAATGCAAACAATTTATTCATGATGAAGAATAACATTGTAGATGAATTATCTGCATCATATTATTCTTTCAAACAAATAGATCAAAGTCGTAGTTATAATCAGTTTGCAAATCTGAAAATTGTTTATAGTTTTGACTATGGCAAGAAGACATCAAAGTCACCAGATTACAAACATCAAAATAGTGAAAGTGCAATCTTAAAATAAGAAGGCAAAGACATAATCAAGTCATTGGTAACATGTTCATGCGAAATGACCGCTTCCTTTGTATAGACGATGATGTGTATCATATAGGAGCATCCATAAAGGACTTAGGCAAAAAGTGGTTTGGTTTCTCAAAGATGGAGATACTTACACCAGATGAATTGGTAGAAAGAATCAATAGAGAGTAAGACGCCTCTATATGTAAAGCAAAAAATATGATATGGGAAACTTGTGGATATTTCATAAAAACAAAAACTTAAAATAATGATTATGACAATTAGAAGAATAAGTATAACATTTGTGGCATTATTATTTGCTACAATTTCATTTGGACAAGTAAAAAGCATTGACGAGAGAATAGGCGAGGCTATGAATGGCAGTAATTGGGCCGAACTTAGATCTTTGTATATGTCTGATGGAAAGAACTTGCAGACACCATTTCTAAAACCGCTCTCCAAATTCTTTATAAGTCAATTCTATAATGAACCGGACAGCGCTATCAAATATGGCAAAGAAATTTTGGAGAAGTATCAAGAAGAACTAAATTCATCTGTACCTTCAATTATGTATTTCATGGCAGAAGATTATGCAACATTGGGACACTACGATAAGGCTTCCGCATTATTACACAGTCTGAACGAGGCCTACCGCAAGGGTGGACAAACTGCAAATCCTGTATTTGAAGCCTATGAGGACATTTATTCTAAGCTTTCGAAATGCGGCACGTTTTCTGTGGAGAGACCAAACAATAACGTGAGTGTGCCCTTGTTAACACATACAGGTGACCGCAAAAATCCAGAAATGATGTCTGTTATGGCTAATATCAATGGAAAAGAAGTGAAATGCAATTACGATTCAGGGGCAGGTATAAATATAATGACTACTAAGTTTGCCGAGCATATAAAGGCAACTGTCATACAGACCAAGAACATACAGATGTTGGGTATGTCTTATGTTGAGAGCAAAGGCTTAGTAGTGGTGGACTCCCTAAAACTTGGTGATTTAGTTTATCGAAATGTGCCATTTTTTGTTGTCGATATGAGAACTGACAATCCGTTAGCAAACAAAAAGTTGGAGGAACTTGGATACGAATGCGTTATAGGCAACCAGACAATGATGCCATTGGGTGAGATCTGTTTCGATTTTGACAGAATGCAGCTTGTAATCCCAGCCTCGTACACACCAACACCTACATATGCTCCTAATTTCTATCGTTCGCCTCAGCGCCTTTTCCATTTGCCATTAACAGATGGTCGTTCAGGGAGAAAGATTGATGCAATAGTTGACACTGGCGCATCGGGAACCATCCTGACAAATCGCTATTATAAAAAGAACGAAAACTGTTTTACTGGTAGAACGGCAACTGATTCATTGCGCATGGCAGGTGTCGGTGGTGTCAATGTCGTAAAAACGATACCTGTGTCATGGACATTTACCCTTGCTGGCGAACAATATACCGAGACTAACATTCCAGTAGTAACATCTTCAGAACAGAATGAGGAATATGATTGCAGAATCGGTTTACCAACGTTAATGGCGCACAGGAAATTTATTATCAACTTCAAGAATATGTGGATGAAATTTGAGGATTAGCAGAAATATTAAACAATAGATTTGGCTATAGGTCCTTACAAATTCATAATAAAATCCGCCCTTTCTGAGAAATATAATATTATCTAAAAAAAACAGCAAACTTCGCTCTTTTCTTCTCTTTTTAGTATCTTTGCAGCGAATTATGCCCTGAGGCATCGTAAAGAAAGTAAAATCATACATTTAAGTTTTAAAACAATAATGAAACAGTACAAATTGGTGGACAATATCTTCGGATGGGTCGCTTTCCTTATTGCGGCCTTCGTGTATTGCTCCACAATTGAGCCGACAGCCAGTTTCTGGGACTGTCCAGAGTTTATCACAACTGCCTACAAGCAGGAAATCGGTCACCCTCCTGGGGCACCTTTCTTCATGCTCTTAGGTAATTTCTTTACTCATTTTGCCAGCGATACCACACAAGTCGCCAAGATGGTGAACACGATGAGCGCTCTGCTGAGTGCCGTCTGCATCATGTTCCTCTTCTGGACCATCACCCACTTGGCACGCAAGCTCATCATCGGCGACTGGAAAGAGATGACCACCGCCAAGATGGTAGGCATCGAGGCATCGGGTATGGTGGGAGCACTCATCTATACCTTCAGCGATACCTTCTGGTTCTCGGCTGTAGAGGGTGAGGTATATGCTTTCTCATCTGCCTTTACTGCCGTGGTTTTCTGGCTTATCCTGAAATGGGAAGACCATGCCGACGAGCCTCACAGCGACCGATGGCTGGTACTCATCGCCTATATGACAGGCCTTAGCATCGGTGTTCACCTGCTCAACCTGCTCTGCATCCCTGCCATCGTATTGGTATATTACTACAAGAAGGTGCCACATGCCAACCTCAAGGGCTCGCTCCTGGCGCTGTTCGTATCTTTTCTGGTAGTCGTTGCCGTGCTCTATGGAGTGGTGCCTGGTATCATCACCGTGGGCGGATGGTTTGAGCTGTTCTTCGTCAACACCTTAGGCTGCCCATTCAATACGGGTGAGATCGTATATATCATCTGCTTGGTGGCTTCGGTCATCTGGGGTATCTACGAAACCTTCAATGCCACTGACAAGAACGAGAAGCGACAGAACCTAGCCTTCGTCTTGGGCTTCGGCATGCTCGGAATCCCTTTCTACGGATATGGATGGAGCGCTGCCATCACAGGTATTGCGGTGCTCATCGTACTGTGGTTTGTACTGGGTTACAAGCGCAAGAAGGAAGTTGTGGTTAAGAACGACGAGACTACCGGACTCACCAAGACCAAAGTGCAGCTCCTGCCTCTCATCTCAGCCCGCGTGAAGAACACAGCCCTGCTGTGCATGCTGATGCTGATGATAGGTTACTCAAGCTATGCCCTCATCGTGATCCGCTCGGCTGCCAACCCTCCTATGGACCAGAACTCGCCAGAGGATATCTTCACCCTTGGCAGCTATCTGAGCCGTGACCAGTATGGCGACCGCCCTCTGTTCTACGGACAGGCCTATACCTCACAGGTGGCACTCGAGGTAGATGGCGACATGTGCAAGCCGGTGATGACGGAGGGTGCTCCCGTATACCAGCGCAAGGAGAAAGCCAGCAAGGACGAGAAGGACTCATACTTCGTAGTGAGCCACAAGAATAAATATAAGTATGCGCAGAATATGTTCTTCCCACGTATGTATGATGCCGCTCACGCACAGGCATACGAAGACTGGATGGGTGGCGTCAACGGAACAGAAGTTCCTTTCGACCGTTGCGGTGAGAACATGACAGTAAAGGTTCCATCACAGTGGGACAACATACGCTTCTTCCTCTCCTACCAGTGCAACTTCATGTACTGGCGCTACTTCATGTGGAACTTTGCCGGACGACAGAACGACATCCAGGGCAACGGCGAGCCTGAGCATGGCAACTGGATTACGGGCATTCCGTTTATCGACAACGCCATGTTGGGCGACCAGAGCAAGTTGCCTGATGACCTGAAGGAGAATAAGGGACACAACGTGTTCTACTGCATGCCTCTGATATTGGGTCTCATCGGTCTCTTCTGGCAGGCATGGTACACCCGCAAGCGCAAGGTGGTGAAGAACGGAAAGGAGACAGAGGAGTTGCTGCCTATCGGTATCCAGCAGTTCTGGGTGGTGTTCTTCCTCTTCTTCATGACAGGTCTTGCCATCGTGATTTATCTGAACCAGGTGCCTATGCAGCCTCGTGAGCGCGACTACGCCTATGCCGGCTCGTTCTATGCCTTTGCCATCTGGTGTGGCCTGGGCGTACTGGCTATCCTCGACCTGCTGAAAGAGCATGCCAAATTGAGCGGTACTGCCGTAGCAGCCATCGTGGCTGTCATCACACTCCTTGTACCTATACAAATGGCTTCGCAGACATGGGATGACCACGACCGCAGCAACCGATACACCTGCCGCGACTTTGGTCAGAACTATCTGATGTCGCTCCAGGAGAAGGGCAATCCTATCATCTTTACCAACGGTGACAACGATACCTTCCCATTGTGGTACAACCAGGAAGTGGAAGGTGTAGGCACAGACGCACGAGTTTGCAACCTGAGCTATCTGCAGACCGACTGGTATATCGACCAGATGAAACGTCCTGCATACAATTCACCTTCCGTTCCAATCACCTGGCCACGACTCGACTTCTGTTCAGGAACCAATGAGTATGTGACGGTAGAGCCAGAGGCCAAGCAGCTGATTCTCGACTTCTACAAGCAGGATCCCGAGACAGCCAAGAAGCAGTTTGGCGAGGATCCATTCGAGCTGAAGAATGTGCTGAAATACTGGGTACGCAGCAAGAACCCCGACCTGCACATGATTCCTACCGACACCCTCTACCTCACTATCGACAAGGAGGCAGTAAAGCAGAGCGGTATGATGATGGCAGCCGACAGCATACCAGACAAAATGGTTATCTCATTGGCAGGAAAACACGCGCTCTATAAGGGCGACCTCATGATGCTTGAGATGCTGGCACAATGCAACTGGAAGCGTCCGCTCTATGTGGCACTCACCGTAGGTGAGGAGAACTATATGAACTTGGGGGACAACTTCGTACAGGAGGGACTCGTCAACCGTATCACTCCTTTCACCACCAACAAGCCTGGTGCCAAGAACTTTGATACGGAGAAGGCATACCACAACATCATGACCCGCTTCAAGTTTGGCAACCTGAAGCAGAAAGGTCTGTATGTGGACGAAACCACTATGCGTATGTGCTACACCCACCGTCGCCTGCTGGCTCAGACAGCCCTGGCGCTCATCGCAGAGCACAAGGACAAGAAAGCCATCGACATTCTGAAGAAAGCCGACGTGGAGATACCTTATTATAATGTTCCTGTCGACTATATGAGCGGCGGTCTCGACATGGCACGAGGTTGGCTCCTCACCGGTCAGAAGGCCAAGGGTGAGGAATACCTCAAGAAGGTATGGACCAACGCCACACAGTATCTCAACTACTACCTCTCGCTCAACGCCGACCGATTCGCACAGGCACAGAGCGACTGCATACGCCAGATCATGATCATGCAGAGCGCAGCAGAGGTGGCAGGCATGGTAAGTCCTAAACTGGAAGCAGAGTATGCCAAGCAGCTCAACGCCCTCTACACACTCTATCACGGACGTGGAGGACGTATGCCTGAAGGGTACTAAAAAATAAGGAGTTAAGGAGTTAAGGAGTTAAGACAAATGCTTTTGAGGACTTAACATTTACATTAGACATAGAACATTCCCTCAATACGATTGTCTTAACTCCTCATCGACCGAAGGGAACGATAACTCCTTAACTCCTTTAGCTTCTGAATATTAAACATTTAAAAAGAACTCGTCTATGTTTATCGAGCAACCAGCCAAATGGCTGAGATGGCTGTATCCGAAGGCAATTTGGAGGATGGATCCGAAGGAACACTCTGTTTACCTGACGTTCGACGACGGACCTATACCCGAATCTACACCTTTTATCCTTGAGACGCTGAGGAAATACAACATCAAGGCGACATTCTTCATGGTGGGAGAAAACGTGTTGCGCAATCATGACCTCTACAACCAGATTGTGGCAGAGGGCCATCAGATAGGCAACCATACATTCAACCACATCGGAGCCTTCAAGCATCGTGTGATCTCCTATGTGCTCAACACCAACAAGGCCAACGAAATCATCCACGCCCACCTATTCCGTCCGCCACACGGATGGATGAGACCCAGCGAGTACTGGTGGCTGCACCGCACCTACGAGGTAATCATGTGGGATGTGGTAACACGCGACTACTCCAAGTGGCTGACGGCAGAGGACGTGGTAGACAATGTGAAACGATATGCCCGCAACGGAAGTATCATTACATTCCACGACTCACTGAAGAGCATAGACAAATTGAAGACTGCCCTTCCGAAGGCTATAGAATGGCTTCAGGAACAGGGCTACGAATTCAAGATATTCAAATAAATGAAGAAAAGAATAAACAGCTATCAGGCTGTGGCAAGTTTCGTAAGAGGTTTCTTCGAGGCTTACGCACGTGGCATCATCGATGCTGTCATAGAGGGCAACGACTTCGAGAAGAAGAACGATCCAAAGGAAATCAAGCAGATGATGCTGGAACACTATGGCGAGGTAAACCAATATTACTTCGACATCATGTTCTCTACCTTGGTACGTCTGAACTACAAGACTGCCGAGGAAGCCAACGAGCGCATGCACAAGAACTTCGACAGTATGAAGAAAGCCGACCCGACCTTCGAGCCTACCATGCTCGACTACCTGCGCATTGCCTGCAAGAGTCCACAGCTGTACAAGGCGATGGAGGCTGAATACAAGCGCAACTTCACCTGGCTTCTGCAGGGCAAGTTCACTACCCTTGAGGAGCATGTACGCGACTATACCCACGGCATCCTCATCAGTCTGGCCGACGAGCCCATGGCTGTGCACCTGCTGGTTAGGATTATCGTAAAGGCTTATGCCGCCGGACTGAAATGTGGAAGCAAGGAGGGCAAACTGCCACAGTTGCACATGCCAACTATCCACGGCATGCTGCTCAACAACGTGAACATACTGCTCAACGAGACACCGCTGAAAAGCAGCAGCGAAGACCCTGTGGCGCTCTTCAAAGAGGCGTGCAAGGAGGAAGAAGAAAACATCAATGTACTCTTCAATACTCTCAACGACACGATGAAAGAACTTGCCGAAGAGTAAAAAGAATACTTCACTACTCGTGTTGTGCAACCGCACAACACCTGAAAGACAACCGCCCAACAGCTATTGTGCAAGTACACATCAGCTGTTGGGCGGTCTTATTACTTATATTCTGCAAGAACATTTCACCCATATTCCTGCAATTTTTCGTAGCATCTACTGCATATCATAAACCACCTGCATGAGCTTCTTGCCGAGTTCGTCAGCCTGCTCCATGGTGGAAGCCTCGCTATACACGCGGATAATGGGCTCGGTATTACTCTTGCGAAGGTGAACCCACTTGTCAGGGAAGTCGAGTTTCACACCATCGATATCTGTTACGGTCACATCCTTCTCCTTGCCATACATCTCCTTTACCTTCACGAGGATAGCATCTACATCGGTAGAAGGTGTCAGGTCGATACGATTCTTGGCGATGAAGTAGTTGGGGAAAGTGGCACGAAGCTCGCTCACCTTACAACCCCTATGTGCCAGACTGCTCAGGAAAAGGGCGATACCTACGAGGGCATCACGGCCATAGTGGCTCTCAGGATAGATGACACCGCCATTACCCTCGCCACCTATCACGGCATGAACGTCCTTCATCTTGGTGGTGACATTCACCTCGCCTACTGCAGCAGCTGTATATTTGCCGCCATGCTTCTCGGTCACATCACGGAGAGCACGGGTAGAAGACAGGTTGCTGACAGTATTGCCAGGAGTATGGCTCAGCACATAATCGGCCACGCTCACCAAGGTATATTCCTCGCCAAACATCTTGCCGTCCTCGCAGATGAAAGCCAAGCGGTCAACATCAGGGTCTACAACGATACCCATATTGTAGCCACCCTTCTTCAACTCGTCCATGATGCCACCGAGGTTCTTCTCCAATGGCTCAGGATTGTGAGCGAAGTCGCCAGTAGGCTCACCGTTCAGGAAGGTATACTCCACTCCTAACGCATCGAGCAACTCTGGAAGGATGACACCACCCACTGAGTTGATGGAGTCGACACAAACCTTGAAATGTGCATTACGGATAGCCTCCACATCGACGAGTTTCAAAGCAAGCACAGATTCGATATGGCGCTTGTTGAAGCTATTGTCCTCAGTATATTTTCCTAAATGATCGACATCGGCATACTCGAAGTCTTCCTTCTCGGCGATGGCAAGCACCTCATTGCCGTTGGCGGCTGTCAGGAACTCTCCCTTCTCATTAAGAAGCTTGAGGGCGTTCCACTGACGAAGATTGTGAGAGGCTGTGATGATAATACCACCTGCTGCCCCACTCATGGTGACAGCGAGCTCGGTGGTAGGAGTAGTAGCCAGACCTATGTTGAGCACATCATAACCCATGCCCATCAAGGTGCCACATACTACATTCTTGACCATCTCGCCGGAGATGCGGGCATCGCGGCCCACTACGATAGTATTGCTTGAAGACTGTCCGCTACGACGAATAAAGGTAGCGTAAGCTGAAGTAAACTTGACGATGTCGAGCGGATTAAGAGTATCGCCCGCTGGTCCGCCTATAGTTCCGCGGATACCAGAAATAGATTTGATTAGAGTCATAATATTCTTATTAAGACGTTTATGCTTGATGAATGTTCAGAGAAAAAGAAACCACTCCCTTAACGGGCAGCCTGGAAGCGAATGTCATACAGACAGGCATACACACTCGCTGAAGCTGAGGTAGTGCCATAAGTATGAGGTACCAACAGGCGCACATGCGCCAGTTCATCGTCGGCAGTAATGAGACGCCCCACCTTGATCCAAGTGAAAGGAATCAACCAGCCTGATGGAACCGTGGCACTCACGGTACCATAATAAGAGGAATTGTAAGTATTTGCCAAGAGACTTTTTTTGATGTCGACAAAATAGCCTTCAAACGTTCCTGACGTATTTTTAACACTTATCTCGTCGGTCATTGCTGCCCAGGCAGGCACATCATTGGTCAGTGTGATGGCATCGTCGCATATCTTGGCACGGTTGGCAAGACAATACTCCGTGAATCGGCACAACACATTCTGAGTTTTACCCTTGGCGATATAGTCGCCACAACCATCGTTGATGACCTGCATATAGATACCATTGCTCTCGAAGAGCACATACTCGTTGTTGTTGGGATCGGTATCAGTCAACTTGACCGTCTTGTCACCAGCCTTACGGGCTTCGAAACGTTTTTCAAACTCGGCCTCATTGATGACTTTGATATTCTCATTGCGCAAGAATGCATTGATAGAGTCCAGCTCTCTGTCGCGCTGGTCTGCATATGTCTCATTATGGTCACAAGCGGCAAATGAGATCAAAGCCGCTACTGCTATCATTGCTAATAATAGTTTCTTCATTCTTTAAGTTCGTAATTTTTATATAAATATGGCGCAAAGGTACAAAAAAAAAACAGGACTGCCAATGTTGACAGTCCTATTTTATTATTATTTATCACTTATCTCTCTTATTTCAGCAATGCCTCGAACGCCTTGATGGCTTTTTGGGCTACCACCTCTGCCTCTGCCATGCTGCAGAACAACTTGCCTCCCGAGGCATTGAGATGGCCTCCGCCATTGAAAAACTGCTCGGAAACCTTGTTGCATGGGAAGTCGTCGACCGAACGAAGACTCACCAATATCAGATTGTCGCGCTCGGTATCTTCTCGCAAGGAGATGGAAAACTTATGTCCCTTGATACGCAGTGGTTCGTTGACCAAACCTTCGAGGTCGCCCTTGATGAAATGGAATCGCTTCATATCCTGACGGGTGACACAATAATAAGATGCATGCAAGCCCTCCACCACACGGAGCTTCTCGCTCATCAGATAACCGCGAAAACGGATGGCAGAAAGGCTGCTGTTATTGAATACATTGCGATAGATCTTGTCTTTATCGATGCCCTTGGTAAGCAGCTGGCTGATAATAAAATAGATGGTAGGGTCGGTGGAATTGTAAGTAAAACCGCCCGTATCGGTCATCATGCCACAATATACACAGGCAGCCCATTTGCGGTCCATCTGCTCGAAGCCTCCCAACTGCCACACGATGCGGAACACCAGCTCGCTGGCACTGCTCATGTGGGGCTGAGAAATCTGAAGATCGACATTCATACAGGGTGCCAGATGATGGTCGATCATCACCTTACGGGCACGACAGCCGGTAAGCACATCCTGCATCTCGTCGAGACGACCAGCGCCATTGAAGTCGAGACAGAACACCAAATCGGCCTCATCGAAAGCACGCTGCACCTCGGCAGGATGCTTGTCGTAACGCAGAATGGTCTGACTGTCGGGCAGCCACTGCAGATAGTCGGGCATCATGTCGGGGATACATACCTGTGCCTGCTTGCCCTGCGAGAGCAAAAAGCCACGCCATCCCAAAGAAGAGCCGATGGCATCTCCGTCGGGCGACTTATGACAACATATCACAATATGCTGAGAAGCCGCTATCATCTCCTGGAGGGTAGCGGCTTCTTGTGAACTCAATATATTTACGTTCATTTAGAAGAGTTTGCTTGGATAAACGCCTTCGTCTATCAGACTCTGAATTCTTGCTACTACTGATGGACGGTCGGCAGCATAAGTGACACCAAACCACTTACTTGTGGTGTCGAGTACCTTGACGGTAGCTGTGCCGTCGTTGATCAGCTTGTTGACCATCAATGGAATGAAGAACTCAGCTTTCAGGTTCTCCATATTCTTAGGATCGCTGAGGAACTCCTTGAAGTAAGCCTCGCTGTACTCAAAATAGTCGGGAGTGAAACCCCATACGTTCATAGATACAGGAGTGTTGTCCTCAACAGCTACCCACTTGCCTTCCTCGTCCTTGTAAGACACCTTGCCATCTACGCGCATAATCTCTGTACGCTCCACGACTGTGGTCAGATTTTCAGCATCGTCCTTTGAGCAGATGCCACGAGCCACAGTACCATTCTCGCTCAAGGTGTTGCCTACACGGAAACCTACCATGGCATAGTTGTTCTTGCTGCCCTCTGGAAGTTCGGAAAGGAACTTGCCTATGACCTTGAAACAGTCACGATTGTAGAAGTCATCACAGTTGATGACACAGAAAGGCTCCTTGATAATGTCCTTTGCCATCAATACAGCATGGTTGGTACCCCATGGCTTCTCACGACCCTCGGGAACTGAGAATCCTTCAGGAAGAGCGTCGAGTGACTGGAAGCAGAGTTCTGCTGGGATATGTCCCTCATATTTGGCAAGTATCTTCTCACGGAACTGATCTTCAAAATCCTTACGGATGACAAAGACAATCTTGCCAAATCCTGCCTGAATGGCATCGTAAATACTGTAGTCCATAATGGTCTCGCCGTTAGGACCCAGACCATCGAGCTGTTTCAAACCACCATAGCGGCTACCCATACCAGCCGCCAAAAGCAATAATGTAGGTTTCATATTTTATTTGTTTAATCGTTGATATTATCTAACAGTATGCAAAAGTAATAAAAAAAATGACTGCTGCACAATTTTTATCACTTTTTTTTGGCGATTTATATTTCATTCGTCTACATCTATGCGACTACCGGCAAAAATCAGAAAGGATAACCCACAGTCAGATGGAGGCTATGCGAGTTTTTGAAGGAATCGATATTGTAGAAGCCCTTCTTGCTGGTTTCGTAAGGCACATGAAGCCCCACACCCCAGTCTACACGGATGACGAACATACCCATATCATAGCGTACACCCACACCCGTGCCCACAGCCATCTGCTTGAAGAACTTTCCGAACTTGAACTGTCCCTGCGGACTGTGCTCCTCGCTGCGAAGTGTCCACACGTTGCCGGCATCAAGGAACAAGGCTCCATACAGGTCGCCCCAGATGCGAGGACGATACTCAATGTTGGCAAGAAACTTAATGTCGCCTGTCTGGTCGATATAGGAATACTTGCTGCCTGTAGGCAGATACTGACCGGGGCCAATGCTTCGCACATTGAAAGCACGCACACTGTTGGCACCGCCAATGTAGAACTGCTCGTAATAAGGCGCCTTCTCGCTGTTGCCATAACTCCATACCACACCCGCATTGAGGTGACCCACCAAGGTGGAATGCTCGGCGATGCGCCAGTACTTCACAAAGTCGGTCTCCAACTTCATGAACTGGGAATAAGGATTACGGAACATCTCCTTGTCCTCGTCGTTCCACTTCTTGCCTGTACAGAGATAACCCAACGACAGGATGTTGCCTGCCTCGCTGACAGTCGTCGACCAGATGATGGGATGACGGTATTTCGCCGGACTGGTATAAGTATAGGTGTAGCTCATCTTGGGTACAAACTGGTCGCGCATGGCTATCTGCAGATAAGGACTCTCAGAGATGGCCTCATCGAAGGCTGCGGTACGGCTATTCATAAACTCATACGACAACACTAAAGGACTGAACGAATGGCGATGCTTGGCTGAGGTAGCCCAGTCGTAGGTAAGTTCACCCGACACCACATGACGACGGAAATAACCTGCCCTGTTGAGCACATTCATCGAGGCCTTCACTGTGGTAGAAGGAACGCCATAGAATGAACGCGGGATATGACCTTTGCGGAAACGGCGCTCACGCTGTGCCATGGTCGTAAATAGATTGAACGGGGTGACGATGCTTGGGAACGAGAGTGATACATCCGAACCATACTCATAGGAATTGATATGGTTGGAGCTGGCTCCGTTGCCCTTCTCGCCTGTCTGCCACTCGTAAGAGCCATGCAGATTGATATCGAGCTTCTCGCCTCCACGGAAGGCATTGCGCTTGGTAAAACCTACAACCAACTCGGGACCTACACGGCCTGTGGTTTTGCCCTTGACATTGGTCTCTATATAGAAATCATAAGGCTTGTCGAAAATCAAGTCGAGTGTGGCATCCAAGGTATCGCACTGAGCAGTGGTATCACGAGGAGTAAACTGAAGGCTGGTATAGTTGAAGACTCCCATCGACTGCAAATGCTGGCGCGCCTTCTCCTCGTTCTCTACCCTGTATAGCTGTCGGGGACGCAAGTTCAAGTCGCGCAACACCACACCCGCACGGATAGGCATCTTCTTGCCATGATAACGGATATTGAGGTAACGGCGACAGAAAGAATCGGTAAGCTCTTCTGTAAACTGCTTGCGGAAGTTGATATTGATATTGCCGAGATACCACTGGCGGGTGACCTGCGAGTCGAGGCTGTCGGCCATGATCATCTTCATGCTTGCCTTGCCTGGCACATCTAAGGTATCAGCAAGATAGGAGGCATAGCCATTCTGATAAAAATAATAGCCATTGTTGCGGAACAGACGGGTAAGGCGCTGACGCTCACCTTCCAGGCGAGGTACATTGAATGGGCTGCCCGTATGTACCAAAGCCTCCTGACGGGTGGAATCGATCAAAGCAGAGACTACTGATGGGAAATTGACATACTGCAACGTATCAATGGTCATCAACGGACCCAAAGACACATGATAAGCCAACTTGGCCTTCTTGGGATTTTTCTGGGTCAGAATCTCGTAGTTTACCTTGCCATGAAAATAGCCATACTTGGCAAGCTGGTTCTCTGCTACCTGTGCACGCAGTCGGGGATTCACATTGCCCATCAATTTAGGACGTGAGCCGAATGCCTTGGTAATCCACTTGGCTATGGCGCCATCCGACTGCGAGAAAGCATTCCAAACCCAAAGGCGAACAGGGAAAGGCGTGCGATAATAACTGCTGCCGAAGAGGGCTCCATTAGGGGCAGAAGCCAGTACCGACTCCATTTCGAGAATCGTAGAATCGGCATAACCGCCTGGCTCATAATCGGTATATTCTATTTTCTTCAGGCCCGTGAAGAGCTGCTCGCCTTCCTTGAGAGCACTCGTGGAAGAACAAGATGTACCTGCGGCAACCACCACTATGGCAGCAAATACCATAGCCAACAGGCGGAAGCCGCGGGAATGATTATAGGGAATGCACTTTCTGTTTATCATCATTTGCTTTTTCATTTTTGTTGAACAGCTGCAGGCACAGCCTTCAGGGTGTCGGCTGCAGCACGTGGCAAAGCCTGTTTCTCGGTCTTAAAGCGGAAGATATCACTGAAGCGCTGCAATTTTCTGCGCCACATGAAACCTACACCATACTCGCCGATCTGACCTTCTAACCAGTCGTAGATGTTGTTGTTGTAGAAACCTCGGATATACTGACTGGCTCCATCGTTGAGTCGATATTGTATCTCCACATTATTAAAGAAGGTATCATTGTTGACAGCATTCTCCATCTCGGCTCCCGAAGAAACCTGACCGCCCACACTGAAGCTCAGACGATTGTTGAAGAATCGCTTGGCAAACTTGAAATTGTAGTCAGTATGCAATGCACCGGCAGCATTGAGAGAGTTGTCGACAGTCATGCCTATATCAAGTCCCATGGAGCGCATGGCGGTTCCTGCAATGTTGTTGATTTCGGAATTGAGGAACGAGCTGAGGGCACTGTTCATCGAGAACGAATTGGTATTGCCGTTGGCAAGATACATGCCCGAAGCCAGCATGGTGATAGCCACCTTGCCGCGTTCGTCCACACTCATCGTGTTCAACTCATCCTGGACGTTCATGTCGGAAGGTGCCGAGATGATAAACTGTATACCAGGTTTATTCAGTGTCTGCGACAGTTTCACCCCACACTCGAAATCTACCGATCGGCCTGTACCCTGCCCTTCATTCACGGTCGACTTGATCTTCTCGGTAGCCGTGATGTTGAGCGTAGGATTGAAAGGATCGCCCGTAAACTCGATATAACTTCCGTCCTGAATGGTAAAGGTCTTCAGTGGAATGACAGGCAAGGAGTATTTCATCTCGCCATTACTCAATGTATACTTACCCGACAGACGCAGATTGTCGGCAGGATTGTAAGTCATACGCAAGTCGCCTCCACCCACAAGGTCAATATAATTGGACTTGTCAGCATTCAGCGCACAAAGAATACGGGCAGACTCATCTATCGACATACCCAAGAGCATATCGAAGCCTTCGAGTTTTGGACGCACCACCGTCTCTTGCTTACTGTCTTTGAAATCGGTAAACTTCACCAACTCCTCAAGCTGAGTATCAGTGGTGAGTTCCGACTCTCGCAGGATATAAGTCATGTCGGTATTACCCAGCACGTCGAGCTTACCTCGCATCTTCAGATTAGACAAGGCGCCACGCATACTTCCCAAAAAGTTGACATACGCCTTACCGAAAGCCTCGGAACGGGCATTCTCCTTAGCATCTACCAGGAGGAAGTTCTGGGCACGCATCCTGACATCAAGCATCATCTTATCGAGATTGGAGAAATCCAGATAGCCCTGTATGTTGAGCGGACTCTCATTGTTGGCATACATCATGAAGTTCTCGAAGAGCAACTTACTGCCGGCTATCCTCACTGGGTCGTTGTCGAAACGCATCCTCAGTCCGTAAGGCACACTCACTAAATAAACAGAGTCCATGTATATCTCTCCGTCTACCTGTGGCTTGCTCAACGAGCCCTTGACGGTAAGACTTCCCTCACCACAACCTTCCAGACCAACAAGCTGGTCGGGCACAAATCCATTGATGAAGTGGAGCGGCAGTTTGTCCATGCCGACAGTAGCGTCGAGATAGCCCTCGCCCTCCGACTGGTAAGTACCTTTGATGGTGGCAACGTCCTCATCGTTATATTTCAGTATTCCGTCGACGGCATGAGTGCCATCGCTCATAGGCATATACACGAACTCGGAGCCGACATTACCCATCGGGCAATTCTCGTAAACCAAGTTGTCGACCGATAGATTGGACGATACAGACAAGGCCTCCTTGGTCTGCACGATATGGAAATCGCCATTCATGATACCTGAGACATCAGGCATATAAGGTATGACACTCAGTACCTTGTCCAAATCAAAACGGGTCATGCCGATAGTGATATCCTGCAGGGCATCCTCATTGTCGTCATTAGAGTAGATACGCACACCCATTCCCTTACTGGACTCCAGCTGAAGTTTGGCAGAGATACGCATATCGCGTCCCAGCATCAGATAGTTGTCATCGTTGGCTGTAAATTTCTTATATCCCAGTATAGGATGAGTATCGGTAAGACTCACCTTGATGCCGTTTTCCTGCATCATTGCCGCCACACCTACACGCACGCCCAACTTGCCGTTGGCATCATAGATGCGGGCAGCGATATCGGAGCCTCGCTCTGCCAACTCGCCATCCACCAATGCCAGGAATACGTATTGCGGATTCTTCTTGTTGTTCACAATCCTCGCCGTATACCGGATGGTGTCGCCCTGGGTCATCACGTTGGCACGAACCGTATCCAACTGTACACCTTGTGCCACCAAAGAGTCGATATTAATATGACCGTTCAGACCTGATATGGGTGAGGTACGAAGATCCATGTCCACCGTCTTGAAATGATAGCCGTTGTACTCGATAAAACGGGAGATGAAATTGTCTTTTCCTGTGGTAAGAGTGATGCGACCCAAGGGGAACTCGCGACGGATAGCCACCTGGTCGATACGTCGGTTCTTGAGTTGACTCATCACCTCGCCTTGCAGTTCATCAAGTCTTGACAGCAACTTTTTATAACCTCCATGGGTGTCCATACGAAGATGGAAGTCACCACAATTAAGTACGGCATGGGTTGTATCGCGACGAGTCAACACGTCGGCAACAATATCCACGGGACGATATTCTTTCTGCTGAGTCTTGATGACGATACTTCCCAACATAGCCTGCAGGTAGTGGTCCTCCTTCAGGTTGGTCTTCAGGTCTACCTGTCCACAGGCAGTTGCTCTCATAGGCACCTTGGTGAGTCCCATGAGGTAAAGGTCCACATTCCTGACATCAGCTACTACAGTTCCTTCCAGATACTTGCTGTTGGTCAGCGCATCCAAGCTCACCAATCCCTTGAGCAACTGATTATTGCTGTCGATATCTGCATGTACTTTACCATTTGCTACATGGGCAACAGCCAACAGGTTGTTGATGTGATACTTGCCATAAAGCAGCTGTGCCACCTTTGCCTTGGCGTTGAGTCGAGTATGGTTGGACAAGAAATCAGTGCCCACGCCCTGGGCTTCCATCGATCCTGTAAAAGAGTAAAGTTCCTGATGAGGCAGGAAATGACTCACCTGTATCTGATGGGCTTGCACCTTGGCACGATAGGCCAGGTGGTTCATGTCGAGACTTCCGTCTTTTTTTGTATGAGTAACAACAGATGCTTCTACATTCATTCGTCCACGACCTTCCCACAAGGTCATCTTGGTGGCATACTTAGAGCCGTCCACTGCGACATCTCCCTTCAGGATCATGCCATTAGGGATACGCACATCCTTCATTAGAGCCGGATCAAGCATCGCTGTTACAAATCCCAAATGATAGGTACGCGCATCTAAATGTATTTTCGCCTTCATCTGAGACATATCGTTGAGATGTGCCAACCAACCATCGGAGGACAACTGGAAGGCTGAAGGCAAATTGAGTTTCAAACCCGAATAGCTAAGACGCTGCATGTTTCCCTTTACTGTACCGGCAACCTCCATAGGATAATAAGGCCAATTCCGACGCATCTTTTGAGGCATGTATGCACCGGCAAAAAGCATGAGGTCTTCTCTGCCTATACTGCCTCGTATCATAGCAGTCAACTTGCCAGGAGCGCTGTCGGCAAAGGCATTCATGTCCATGTCGACCATGGTCTGAAGAGTGGAGGAAGGAGTTCGCAGACAGAGGTCGGGCAACTGCAACTTCAATGAATCCATCACAAACCGGCCATACATCTGCTGTACGTTCAGACCACAGCGTTCTCTGAACTGTGCCTGACGAATCTTTACATCTATCTTCGAGTCACAGAAATAGAATGAGTCTGCCTTCAAGGTCATATCCGACAAGGCAATGTGGTTGAAGTCCAGACCTTCTGCCGGACGAAGCACAGAGATATTCTTACCAGCCAGCATTTCTGTCTGATAATTGTCGTAAGTTACCCTGCCCTTTCGCCAGTCGAGGGCACGCACTTGATAAAGTCCTTTGAAGAGATCGAGGTAGGTACCATGAACCGTAGCATCACCCATATAGGCATTTACCCTGAGAGTATCTCCTGGCATGTGAAGCGCCAAAGCTGTGTTTTTCAACTTGAGCTTCTGGATATTCACCTTCCACTTGTTGGTCTTTGGCGTAGTATCGGGAGGTACGGTATCACTCAGTTCTACCGACAGACGGGCATCCGACAACAAGGCGTCATCTACATGGACAAGTTCCTTGCTCAGGTCGATGCCATGGGCACGCAATGCCATCTGCCCGACATCACCCTTGATACGCGCCTCGTGTATCCAGTTGGTGGTGTTGACCTTCATACGTCTGAAGTCCAACTCGTCCACCATTACCCGCTGCTTGAATAAAGGCATCAACTGAATGTCAACTACCATTTTTTCTATATCAGCAACTGTATCTTTTTTATTTCTGAGAGTTACATCATTACTGTTTTTCAACGAATCGATGGGCTGAAGCGCCTTCACACCCTCAACACCCAATCGCAGTGGAAAGACCAGTTCCACGTGCTTTACTGTAATATCCATGCCTGTAGACTCGGAAGCATAGGCAGCCACACGCTTCACTGCCCAGTTCTGCACAGGTGGCAGATAAAGCAACAAAGTCAGCAAAGCTATCAGCAATATCGGGGTAAATACGATAACTGCTGCCCAAATTCCGCATTTTTTCTTTGTAGACATGGATTCTAAGTTTTATATTGTAAAACTGAAGTCAATTTCTTACTAACCATCGCCTATGGTATCAGTGATATGGATTCTATCGGTTATGGCGCTATCGCCTTCCATAGATTGTCATCGGGCAAAGGAGCCTCTACGGCGATAGTCTCCTTAGATACAGGATGAACGAACTCAACCCTATGCGACAACAATGAAATGCTGCCGTCGGGATTGCTGCGAGGAGCACCATACTTTAAATCTCCCTTGATAGGACATCCCATCTTTGCCAACTGGCATCTTATCTGGTGATGACGTCCTGTCAACAGATTCACCTCAAGCAATGAGTAATGGTCGGAAGAACCTATCATCTTGTAACGCAGAATCGCCTTCTTCGAGTTTTTCACCTCATGATCATAGGCGTAGCTCTTGTTCTGCTTCTCGTTTCTCACAATCCAATTCACCAGCTCAGCCTCTTCCAAACGGGGCTTATTCTTCACTATGGCCCAATAGGTCTTGTGCACCTCGCCGTCTCTGAACATATTGTTCAATCTGCTGAGCGCCTTGGAAGTCTTGGCAAAAACAACAAGTCCTGATACAGGACGATCAAGGCGATGTACCACACCCAGGAACACATTTCCCGGTTTCTGATACTTCGCCTTGATATATTGTTTTACCGTCTCAGAGAGAGGCTCGTCGCCGGTCTTATCGCCCTGCACGATTTCACCACTTCTCTTTGAGACAATAATTATATGATTATCTTCGTAAACTACTTGCACGTTCTGATACAGATAGATTACATATTCATACCACCATCAATCTGGATAACCTGACCACTAACGTAGCTGGACATATCAGAAGCGAGGAAGAGACAAACATTTGCAATATCCTCAGTCTGACCACCACGACGCAAAGGAATCTTCTTCATCCAGTCCTTGCGGATATCCTCTGGCAACTGAGCTGTCATAGCCGTCTCGATGAAACCTGGAGCTACAGCATTAGCACGTACACCCTTAGGACCCAACTCCTGGGCAATAGACTTAGCCAAAGCAATCATACCTGCCTTAGAAGCAGCATAGTTACACTGTCCAGCATTACCATGAACACCTACTACAGAAGCCATGTTGATGATAGAGCCACTGCGCTGACGGAGCATGATAGGTGAACAAGCATGGATAAAGTTGAACGCAGACTTCAAATTTACATTCAGAACTGCATCCCACTGAGCCTCTGACATACGAAGCATCAAACCATCCTTGGTAATACCAGCATTGTTTACCAAGATATCGATAGAACCAAAGTCTGCCTGTACCTGCTTAACTGTCTTCTCTGTCTCCTCGAAATCGGCAGCATTGCCTGCATAAGCACGACAAGTTACACCAAGAGCCTCGATTTCCTTGCGTGTTGCCTCCAAACCGGCAGCCATGTCATCGTTAAGAACGAGGTCTGTAAATGCGATGTTTGCGCCCTCTGAGGCGAATTTCATTGCGACAGCCTTTCCGATGCCGCGGGCAGCTCCTGTTACAAGGGCTGTCTTACCTGTTAATAATCCCATTTTGTTTTGTTTTATAGTTTATGATGTGTTTATAAATTTCTCTACTTGGATAGATTGAATACTCTTTGGCGGAGCACGTTGAACACTTTCTGCTTAGAGTCTGACTATACACCTTATTATATATAACATGTTCGACATCAAATTTCATATTCGACATCAAATTTCATGTTCGACATTGACAACATTAAATATAAATTGCGGTTTACAATTTTAGTCCAGACTTTCCTAAAGCACCATACACCACCTTGGCAACTAAAGGCTTGCTGCTCTCTTCAGTCAAACCATGCCCCAGACGACCATAGATGAAGGGAACCTCCAAACCTTTGATACAATAGTGGGTGATATCGGCAACCAAATCTACGTTCTCTATGTCAAACTCACCGTCTTCCTTTCCTTCAGTATAAACCTTTCTGAAAAGTTCAATCTCGTCTTCATCAAAGTTCTTGCGAGCCTTTTCTACCATCCAGATATTACGGAAAAACTCTGCTCGAAGGTTACCGTTTCGAACCACGGTTTCTTTGATCATACTCAAATGGGTATAAATCAATTCGATAATCTTGTCTTGAGGTCGTATCTTGCAGGCTGCCACCTCATCCAACTTGTCGGAAAGACGTTCCAACTCTGATTCTATAACCGCATAGTATACATCTTCTTTCCTACTAAAATAAGTATACAGCGTTCGTCTTCCCTTGCCCGAAGCCACAGCAATGTCATTCATCGTCGTGTTGGCTATACCATTCTTTGCAAAAAGTTGCCGAGCAACGTCTACCAGTTTCTGTCGAGTTTTGGATATTGACATGTCAAAGTCCCCCTGTTATTATTAGTTGCACAATAAATTATCTGTGTGCAAATTTAGTGCTTTAATTCGATATAAGCAAATAATAAACTTTAAAATCCGTTAAAACGGTAATAATATACAGAAAACATTTGGTCATTTCAAGAAAAGTTAGTACCTTTGCACACGCAATTCAGAAATGAGTTGATTATATCGCGGTGTGGAGCAGTTGGTAGCTCGCCAGGCTCATAACCTGGAGGTCGCATGTTCGAGTCCTGCCGCCGCAACTAATGACGACATAACAAGTTCTTAAGCAACGAGTTATGTCGTTTTTATTTTAAGCTACGACAATATATTCTTTTGTCATATCATTTCTGGTAATAATCGGAAAATGACAAAGCCAATTTTATTTTAGGAATGACCTCTTCTTCTGAAACAGACAATGTCTCTGTTTCGGCATTTCCTCCCAGTTTACCGATTAATTCTTGAGTGAGTTTGTTGCTTCCTCCAGGCATAGACTTATAAACAACAACACTCCATTTTCCACAGCTGCAAATGGGACGGACGACCATAGAAACTCCATTGTAAATAATTGTACACCTGCAGACGTCACTTATATCAGGCTTCTGTTCTTGAAAATTTGCATTGATAAATAATTTTATCTCTCTTATAAATCTCTTATAGCAAGAAGCCGCATATTCATCATTAATTCGATCTTGCGCGTCACAGATTTCATTTATAGCATTCTCCAGGATGTCACTCAAATTACAGTTTAGTTCATCCAATGCCTACCACTTCTCTATAACATTTAGACCTTCTAAGTGTTCCAATACTTCTGCTATATCAAATTCAAAATCAAAATCTTCCATAGCTAATATTATTTAGTTTGATAATTAATCGTTTTCATACAAGTCGCAAAGATCGCTTATACAACATTTCATAGTCTGCCTTAGCGAATGTGGTTCCATCACTTCTATCATCGTCCCATAGCTTTGCAACTCCATTATGAAGTCGTAGGTGGGACGAAGCGTAAGTTCGAAGTCGGCATAGTCGTTGCAAGAATAAAGCTCTTTCTGCGAGAGATGCAATGGAAGAGAGCGCATATAGTGTTGGTGTACACCAAAGGCACGAACAACAATTCGTTGCAAGGGTATATCCTCGTCTATTACTACGCCGAAGAAGCTGGAGAAAAAGTCCTTAGCATTGAAGTCGATAGGGAACTTGAAATGATCTTTTGTTATTTCTAT
>OIXA01002223.1_pt1 | contig 22810 bp, 14 predicted proteins | sample 1587721 | NCBI WGS metagenome assembly OIXA01 (sample SAMEA3888900, study PRJEB22519) | human gut metagenome | biome: human gut; feature: human-associated habitat; material: faeces | place: Denmark | collected 2013
ATCGTAAGCATTTTCCGTTTTGGTCATAAAAAAAGGGGACTTTTTCAGTGCCCTCTTTGGGGAGGGTTGGGGAGGGGCTTTAGGTGGGTTGGGGGAGGGCTTTCGTTTTATTAGAAGTCCAGCACCATGGTCTGGCGGGGACGGAGTTTTACGTTGTGGTTGATGATTACGGTTTTGCCCGTCGTCACGTCTGTGGCTTTCTCGGCGTTGCCGATAATCTCGGCATAACGGTTGATGTCGAGTTCGGCTGCCTCGTTTCTGCCGTTGATGACAGTCATGACGGTCTTGCCTTTATACTGACGCGCCACCACATAAATGCCACGGTAGGGGCAGAACTGGGTCTGGGAACCCTTCGTAATCACCTCGTTACCTTGTCGCCAGTGGAGCAGTCGGCTTGTCCAGCTGAACATATCGTTCTGCGCCTTGGTGCGTCCTTCAGCTGTGAAGGCGTTGGTAGCGTCGCCAGCCCATCCACCGGGGAAGTCCTTGCGCACATTGCCGTCGGTGACAGACTTGGTGCCATTCATGAGTACTTCGGTGCCGTAGTAGAGCTGCGGAATACGGTTTATGGTCAGCAGCAGAGCCAGTGCCTGCTTGAGAGCCAACGTATCTTTGCCCGTACCCAAGAAGCGGTCGGTGTCGTGGTTCTCAATAAACGCCATCACGCTCTTGGGATTGGCATAAAGATAGTCATAGCACAACACATTGTATATGCGGTTCATGCCATTCCACCAGTCGTCGGTCTCCTCGTGCTTAGCCAGATTGATGCGGTCGTAGAAGGCGAAGTCCATGACGGTCTTCAGATAGCTGTTCTTCTCGGAGAGCTTGCTGTCCTTCTGCCAGGCAGCCGTATAGGCAGGCTCGGTGACCCACGTCTCACCCACGGTGTTGAAGTTGGGGTATTCGCGGTCGAGCGTCTGCATCCAGAGAGCCATGCCATCGCGGTCGGCATAGGGATAAGTGTCCATGCGGATGCCGTCAATGCCAACAGTCTCAATCCACCACTCACTGTTCTGGATAAGATACTTCATGACGTGCGGATTGCGCTGGTTGAGGTCGGGCATGGTGGGCACGAACCAACCGTCGACCGTCTCTTTCAGGTCTACCTTGCTGGCGTAGGGATCGAGCACGGGTGTGAGCTTATAGCTGGTCTGCAGATACTTGTCGTTGACTTTAGCCTTTCCGTCTACGGTGTCCATCTTCTTTTGGTGGGCTGCGGTCTGGTATTCGGGAAGCAGCCATTCGGGCGTGTTGAACCAGTCTTTGGACGGCATATCTGCCACCCAGGGATGCTCAAAGCCGCAATGATTGAAAATCATGTCCATCACCACCTTCAGACCCTTGCTGTGGGCCTCGTCGATGAGACGCTTATACTCCTCATTGGTTCCGAAGCGCGGGTCGACGCGATAATAGTCGGTCGTGGCGTAGCCGTGGTAGGAGGAGCTGGTGCCATTGCTGGGGCTGTCGTTCTCGAGTACGGGTGTGAACCACAGCGCCGTGACGCCAAGTTGGGTGAAATAGTCGAGGTGCTGGCGTATACCCTCAAGGTCGCCACCGTGGCGCAGGCTCGGAGCCGTGCGGTCGCAGGTCTTGTCGCGCATATTCTTGAAGGCGTCGTTGTGGGGATTGCCATTGGCAAAGCGGTCGGGCATGAGCATGTAGAGCACATCCTCATTGGTGAAGCCCATGCGCTTGTCGCCCGCCATAGCGCGCTCCTTCAGCTGGTACTTCACCTTCTGCGTCTGCTTGCCCTGCTTGAAGGTGAGCGTCATTTCGCCTGCCTTCGCGCCCTCAAGGTTGAGGTAGACGAAGAGATAGTTGGGCGAGTCGAGACGCGCGATGGAGTCGATGCGCACTCCGGGATAGTTGACCTCTACGGCGGCATTGCGCACGTCCTTGCCATATACCATCAGCTGGAGCGAGGCATCCTTCATGCCGACATACCAGTTGGTGGGTTCGATGCGGTCTACCTTTACTCCCGCATGCAAGCTCATAGCACTCATAAGCATTACTAATGATAGCAGTTTTTTCTTCATCATCTTGTTTTATTATGGTTTTACTTCTTGTAGAGTATCATTGCCGACTGGCGGGGCACCACCACCTCGCTGCCCTTGACGGGCATGCCTATGCCGGCTTCGGAGATGACGCCGTTGCAGCAAGCCACCGTGTATTCGCCCTCGGGGACGGTCACGGGCACAGCAGCCCGGTTGGCGTTGAGGATGACGACAATCTCTCTCCACGTATCGATGCCCTCGAGGTCCTTCAGGCGGAACGCCACGAGGCAGTCGCCAGTGGCGATAAACTCCAGATGACTCCTTACGGCGTCGGCACTGGCGAGGCGGAAGGCAGGATGATGCTTGCGGAGGCCTATCAGGGCGCGGTAATACTCAAAGACCTGTGGGTGCTGCTTGAGGTTGTCCCAGTTGAACTCATTGATACTGTCGGGCGAGGCAAAGCTGTTGTGCACACCCTTCTTGTCGCGCAGCATCTCTTCGCCAGCCAACATGAAAGGCACACCCTGCGAGGTGAAGACCGCCGTCTGGGCCAGCAAGTCGAGGCGGATGAGCTCTGCCATGCGGTCGGCTTCGGATCTCGTCGCGTCGGAGAGTCCGGGAATGCTCGCCTTGAGTCGGTCTACGAGGCACATATCGTCGTGACAGCTCACATAGCTAATCTGCTGTGTAGGCTCGTTTGCCCACGGCTGCTTGTCGTAGTTGACGCGCGCCATGTCGACCTGCTTATGAGCGATGCCGCCCACGATGCCGAACTTGAGGCTCTCCTCCTCGCCCTTGATACCGGCGAGGAACGCACCCTTGGTGTCGTCGCTGAACGGGCCACGCAGCGCATCGCGCATGTCGTCGCTGAACGCTCCGATGCCATTCAGGCGGTGGGTGTTGGCCTTCATGGCAAGTCTGTCCTGCGGATAGGCACACGCGCCGGCACTCCAGCCCTCACCATATATATATAATGTGGGATCAATCTGGTCTACGGCGGCACGTATCTGGTTCATCGTCTCGATGTCGTGAATGCCCATGAGGTCGAAGCGGAATCCGTCGATGTGGAACTCATTGACCCAGTACTTGACGCTCTCTATCATAAACTCGCGCATCAACGGCCGCTCCGAGGCAGTCTCGTTGCCGCAGCCCGAGCCATCGGAGTAGCGTCCGTCGGCAGTCTTGCGATAGTAATAGTTAGGGTAGGTGAGCTGGAAGTTGCTCCCGGCGATGTCGAACGTATGATTGTAGACGGCATCGAAGATGACACGGATGCCAGCCTTGTGGAGCGCCTGCACCATCGCCTTGAACTCGCGTATGCGCACCCCTGGCTGATATGGGTCGGTGGAATAACTGCCCTCAGGCACATTGTAATTCTTCGGGTCGTAGCCCCAGTTGAACTGGGGGCGATAGAGCTGCGTCTCATCTATCGATGCGAAGTCGAACAAGGGCTGGAAATGGATGGCGTTGACGCCAAGGCGCTTCAGATAGTCGATGGCGCGAGGCTCGGTCAGCGCCAGATACTTGCCACGGTGCTGAAGGCCCGAGGTGGGGCTGATGGAGAAGTCGCGCATGTGGAGCTCGTAAATCACGAGGTCGGCAGGCGACGTGAGAGGCGGACGCTGGTCGTCGGCCCAGCCCACGGGGTCGGTGTCAGCCATATTGATGATGGCACCCCGGTTGCCGTTGACACCTACAGCCTTGGCAAACGTGCCTGGGCACTCGCCTCTGCCGATGTCGAAAGTATAGAACATGCCGCCGAGGTCGCCCTTTACCGTAGCCTCCCAGCGGTTGTCGCCGATGGCGCGCATCTTGACGGTCTTGACGGGTCGGCCGCCCTGTCCGTTCTTATAGATACGCACTTTAGGGAGGGAGGGCGCATTGAGGCGGAACACGGTCTTGGTCTTGTCGTAAGTCAGCTCGTCAAAGCGTCCCTGCGCGTTGGCTCCGACCGTAATCATTGCGGCAAGAAATGCTGGTAACATATATTTCTTCTTCATGCCAGATGCTGTGGAGTTGCGGTTATTTTGCGATGAGTGATACGGCGAAGCCACCGCCACGTGCCTCATTAATCTTCAGCACATCACCCTTCTTGACAGTCTTGTGGATAATCTGGTAAGCCTTAGGGTTGTGCTCGTAGTCGGCACCCTTGGCATCCTGATAGATGGCACAGTCGTACTTGCGACCCTTGTCGAGGAAGTCGAGGCGCACTACAGCCGTGCGGGCCTCTTCGCCCGTCTTGCCACCTACAAACCAGTTGTCGGTACCCTTAGCCTTGCGAGCCACGGTGATGTATTGGGCAGGCTCGGCCTCAAGATATTTGGAGTCGTCCCAGTCGCAAGCCACATCGCGGATGAACTGGAAGGCGTCGTCGTACTTCTCGTAGTGTTCGGGCAGGTCGGCAGCCATCTGCAACGGGCTGTACATGACCAGATAGAGCGACAGCTGTCCGCAGAGGGTGGTGTGGACGAAGCTCGGGTTCTGGCTCCAGTCAGAGAGTCGGGTCTCGAAGATGCCGGGGGTATAGTCCATCGGGCCACCCTGCAGACGGGTGAACGGCAGCATCACGGTATGGTAAGCTACGTTTCCGCCGAAAGCCTCATACTCGGTGCCGCGGGCGCTCTCGTTGCCTATGAGGTTGGGCCAGGTGCGGCAGATGCCGGTAGGGCGAGTAGCCTCGTGGGCATTGACCATGATGTGGTGCTTGGCGGCAGTCTCGATGACATGCTGATAGTGATTGTTCATAAGCTGGCTGTAGTGATATTCGCCGCGAGGGATGATGTCGCCGACATATCCCGTCTTGACAGCGTCGTAGCCATACTTGTTCATCAGGCTGAAGGCATCCTCCATGTGGCGCTCGTAGTTGAGAGCGGATGACGACGTCTCGTGGTGCATCATCAGTTTCACTCCCTTGGCGTGAGCATAATCGTTGAGCATCTTGATGTCAAAGTCGGGATAAGGGGTGACGAAGTCGAAGACGTCGAGCTTCTGATGGCCGAACCAGTCTTCCCATCCTTCGTTCCAGCCCTCGACCAGCACTTCCTGCAAGCCATTCTTGGCAGCGAAGTCGATATAGCGCTTCACCTCCTCATTGGTTGCGCCGTGCGTGCCGTTGGGCTTGCACTTGGCATAGTCGGTAACGCCGAGACGAACCGAAGGCAGGTCGTTGGTGTAGCTCCATGACTTGGTGCCGACAATCATGTTCCACCACACACCGCAGTACTTGGTGGGATGAATCCAAGAGGTATCTTCTATCTTGCAAGGCTCGTTGAGGTTGAGGGTGAGCTTGCAGGAAAGCATGTCGCGTGCGTCGTCGCTAACCATCACTGTGCGCCACGGGGTGTTGAAGGGAGTCTGGATAAAGCCCTTGCGGCCCACGGCGTCGGGGGTAAGCCATGACTCGAAGACAAGGTTCTTGTCGTCAAGGTTGAGGTGCATCGTGGGGTAGTCCAAGCAGGCTGCCTCGTGGATATTGATATAGAGTCCGTCCTTGGTCTTGAGCTGCAGCGATGTCTGCACCCCGGTGTTGGAGAAGACCGTAGTGGACGAGTTGCTCTTGTATGCCTCGCGGTGTTTGGCAATAACCGCGCGGATGCCGGTAAGCGGAGTGATGTTGTACTCATACTCCTGCGTATCGTAGTCGCCGGGAATCCAGTAGGCGGTATGGTCGGCGGTCATCGCAAACTGCGTGTGCTCCTCCTTTATCACGAAATAGTTGAGCGTCTGCTGCTGCGGAAACTCGTAGCGCAGTCCCATGCCATAGTCGTAAACGCGGAAACGGATGGTGATGTCGCGGTCGGAGGAGGGCTGGTGCAGGCAGACAGCCATCTCGTTGTAGTGGTTGCGGATGGTTGCGGTCTCGCCCCATACGGGTCGCCATGTCTCGTCGAAGGAAGAGGTCTGCGTGGACTTAACCGTGAAGCCGTCCATCAGGTCGGTCTCTTCCATGCCTTTAGAGGCGTGCTTGTCCCGGGCAAGCTCCAGTCCGAGGTGGGAAGGGTTTACCACCTGCTTGTCCTTGTACTTCATTTCGTATGTGGGCTGGCCCTTGTCTGAGAGCGAAAAGGTGAGCGACACATTGCCGTTGGGCGACTTTACAGTCTGGGCTGCAGCCATCATCGGGAGCAGCCCCAACAATATGATATATTTCTTTATCATGCTGATAGTTGTTATTGTTTGCTTCATATTATCTGCCAGACTGTCTGATGAGTGTGCTCAGCTCGTCGGTGAACTTGGCATCGGCCATGAGGTCCTCTATGTTGAGGTGCATGCGGTAACGCCAGTAGTGCTTAGGATTGGCAGGGATATTGATGCGCTCGGCATCGGCATCGGGCAGACGCAGGCGCTCGCTCATGGCAAGCCAGTCCTGAAGACTCAATACGCAGAGCATCGAAGGCGAGTCGAGATGACGGGCAATGATATCCTCGGCGAGCCATCCTGGCAGCGGATGGGGCGCAGGGCCTTCGCGGTAGAGCATGGAGTTGTAGTAATCCTGCGTACGTTCGTAGTCCTCGTCCCACCACTGGCGGAGCGTGGGCATATCGTGGCTGGATATGGTACATACCGAACAGTAAGGGTTCTGGCTGAGATGTCCGAAGCGCGTAGTGGGCGACTTGGGCATGCTCTGGAGCTCGAGGCTGAGTATTCTGAGCTGCTTCATCACCCATGACACACAGTCGGGCACCATGCCGAGGTCTTCGGCGCATACGAGCATGCGTGTGGCCTGTACCAGCTTGGGCAACTTCTTCATTGCCTCGCGATACCAGAACTGGTTGTTGCGACGATAATAATAGTCGTTGTAAAGGCGGTTGAACGCTTGCTTGTCATTATCGTAGAGCGACTCATAGATAAAGCCGAACTGGGCTGAGATACGCGGATGGAACATATCGGCACGGTTGCGGTCGCGCACAAAGAGTACGTCGCTCACAAGCGAATAGAGTCCGTCGCGCAGCCAGAGGTCTTCCTGCTGGGTTGCGCCGGCAAAGTGAGCCTCTATCTTGCGCTGCGTATCAAACTCGGGCTTCATGCGGTAACGCTCGCCGTCGATGCGCTCCAGATACTTGCTGCGCACCTCGTCGGCGCGTCCGTGGAAGACACGGTCGAGCACCCAGTCGGTAATGAAGGGCTGAGTGAAGCGCTCCTCCTGGAAATTGAGCCCGTACTGCATGATTTCCTCACGGCTCATAGCCTGCGACGGAGCAAACTGCCCCGTCAGTCCATATACACAGTCGAGGGGTATCTCCCAAATGCGGAAGAAGCCTAAGACATGGTCAATGCGGTAGGCATCAAAGAACTGCGACATATTCTGGAAGCGGCGCACCCACCATTGGCAGCCGTCCTTGAGCATCTCGTTCCAGTTGTAGGTGGGGAAGCCCCAGTTCTGACCGTTGACCGAGAAATCGTCTGGCGGTGCTCCTGCCTGTCCGTTAAGATTGAAGTATTTGGGCTCCACCCATACGTCGCAGCTGTATCTGTTTACGCCGATGGGGATATCGCCCTTGAGGATGACGCCCTTCTGTCTGGCATACTCGTGGGCGTCCTTCATCTGCGCCGACAGCACGTACTGAACGAAATAGAAGAAAGCCACAGTCTGGTATTCCTTAGTGCGAGGGTCTGACAGCAGAGCACGGTCGGCCTCGTTCCATACATTATGGTCTTTCCACTGAGAGAAATCGGCTGTACCGTTCTCGTTTCTCAGCCATGAATACTGGGCATAGGGCACGAGCCAGCTCTGGGTTTCCTGGAAGAACGCCTTAAACTGCGCGCTCTTCATCATCTTCTTGCCTTCCTGCTGATAGACTTTGCCTAAGTAGTCCAACTTGAAGGCGTTTGCCTTCTCATAGTCTATCTGTGGCAGGGCGTTGAGTCTGCGGCGCTCTGCTTCAGCCTCACTGCGCGCATCCTTGTCCTTCAACTCGGGCAAAGCGCGAAGGTCGGCATACTGGGGATGTATGGCGAAGATGCTGATGCAACTGTAGGGATAAGAGTCGGTCCAGGTGTGGGTGATGGTGGTGTCGTTGATGGGGAGCAACTGCAGCACGCGCTGTCCTGTCTTCGCCATCAGGTCTATCATCATCTTGAGGTCGCCGAAGTCGCCCACGCCCGCACTCTTCTTGGTGCGGAGCGAGAAGACCGGGACAAGCGTACCTGCCAGTCTGCGGTTCCATATCTCAAAGAAAGCCTGGTCCAAGGTGTACACCACCGTCGCGCCCTTATTCATGTTGGGCAGGGCGATGGTGCGGTTGCTGCTACACTCCCACATCATCACGTGTCCGGAAGCGTTTGTTACCACAAACTTCAGCTCTATCGGCTCGCCTTGAAGCTGCTCGGCGTCGATGTCGACAGCCCATTCGCAGTAGTTGTGAAGCGTCATGGGCACGGCCTTGTCCGGACACCATTCGCCTAAGGCCTTCTGCGCACCTATCACTGCCAGACGCTCTCCGTCGCGGAGTTGCGGTGCCCGTACGATGAGACGCAGCGTGCGGGCAAAGGATGTGGACTTGAGAGGCTGCGGAACCTGATGGTTGATGCAGTCGGTAAATGCAGAACTGTAGAGATACGAGTCTTCAGGCATATCATTCCAACGGTCGTACACGTGGTATTCGGTTGCAGCGGTACACGTGAAGTCGAGCACATGCTTCACCGTCAGCCATTCGCTTCGCTCGAAAGTGCCATCTGTCGTCACCTTATAATAATATATAAGGTTAGGGGTGGATGTACGCAGCGAAAGGTCGCACCACCAGTCCACTCCGTCTATGGTGGTCATACGAAGTGTCTTCACCTCGTCATTGTCCATGAAGCAGAGCGAGAGTTCCTCGCCGAATGCTGTACGGTATTCTATATGAAAGTGTATAGTCATTATGTATATGGGTTATAGGATTATTACCATGAGAACTATTTATTCCTGTTGCTCCTGATGGCTGCCACAGAGAAGGCACCGCAGACAAGCAATACGCCAGCCACAATCATCATGTGGCTCTGGTGGGAGCCGACGAGATGAAGGAGGTGGCCGCCACACAGGGCTGCCACAATCTGGGGAATACAGATGGTGCCGTTGAAGAGTCCGAGATAAGCGCCCTTATGGCTGTAGCCCTCAAGGGCATTGGTGACAAAGGCAAACGGCATGGCGAGCATGGCTGCCCAAGCACAGCCTATGAGCAGGAAGGGCAGTACGAGCATGTTCTTGTCGCCGATAAACGGCACAAGGGCAAAGCCTATTCCGCCGATAACCAGGCTAAGGGCGTAAGCCAGCTTCTCGTTCTTGAACTTCGGAAGCGCCATAGCCCACAGCACCGACCCGATGGCTTGCCAGAAGAACAGCACGCCAACCCAGTTGCCCGCCTCCTGGTAGCCCTTGGAAACCACGTCGGTGGTGTGCCATACGGTTTCGGCAATGGTACCGTTGGTGTAGGTCCACATATACATAAAGGCAGCCCAGCAGAAGAACTGTACGAGTCCGACCTTCCAGAACATCGTCGGCGCATTCTTGAGAAGCGTTATCCAGCCTGCGCACTTCTTTTCTGTCTGAGGCTGGGCCTCGTTGTATTCGGCGTATTCCGCGGGGGTCCACTCTTTTACCTTCGCCGTGGTGAAGATGACGCAGAGGATGAGTATGGCAGCTCCGACATAGAACGAATAGATGACTGAGTCGGGTATTACGCCCTTTGCGGCTTCGTTGGAAATGCCGAGAGCCGTAAAAAAGAACGGAAATACGTAGCCTACAAGCGAACCGGCATTACAGAGAAATGACTGGATGGAGTAGGCGAGCGACTTCTGTTCCTCATTCACCATGTCGCCCACAAGCATCTTGAATGGCTGCATGGCCATATTGATGCTCGTGTCGAGAAACATCAGCGAGATAAGTCCGAAGACCATGGCCGTGCCGACAGCCATACCGAACGAACCGGAATTGGGCAGCAGGCACATTACCAGTACAGCCACTGTGGCTCCTACGAAGAGGTACGGGATGCGACGCCCGAAGCGACACCATGTCCTGTCGCTGAGCGTGCCTACTATGGGTTGTACGAGGATGCCCATCAGAGGAGGCAATATCCAGAAATAGCTGAGGTTGTGGGGGTCAGCCCCCAGTGTGGCAAAGATGCGCGATATGTTGGCGCTTTGCAGGGCGTAAGCTATCTGTACGCCAAAGAATCCGAAACTCAAATTCCAGAGTTTCCAGAATGAAAGATTAGGCTTTTGGGTCATTGTTATTTGGTTTTCTGTTATTCTGTTTTTTATCCGTTCAGCGGGTGGTGCCTCTCACGACCAGTCGTGTCCTCACCACACGCATGGCCACCTCATTACGCGGCAGCGAACCTTCCACCTGGCTGATGAGTATATTGGCAGCCTCCTCACCCACAACCACGCCACGTTGTTCCACCGTGGTGAGCATCGGGTCGCAGGCTATGGCACGTTCGCCGTTGGTAAATCCGCAGATGCTTATGTCGTTGGGGATGCCGAACCCCATGCGTTTGGCGGTGTAGAGTATGCCTATGGCGGTGTCGTCGTTGATGGCGAAGAAGGCGTCGGGGCGCTCGTCGTCAGGCAGAGAGAGTATTTCGGGTGTAATTGCCTCAGCCTGCGCGCGGTTGTCACATATACGCACAAGTTTTTCGTCTATCTTCAATCCGTTTTTGGCCAAGGCGTCACGATAGCCGTTATAGCGGTTCTTCGACAGTTCCAGGTTCATCGGCGAGCCATAGAAGGCGATACGCTTGCAGCCGGTATCTATCAGGTGGGTCACCGCCGTAAAGGCTCCGTTATAATCATCCACCACCACTCGCGAACCGTTGACGCCGGTGCAGATACGGTCATAAAACACAAGTGGCACCCCATTGTCCATAAGCTGGCAGAAGTGGTCATACTGTCTGGTATCCTTGGCTTGCGACACGATGACGCCACACACCTTATTCTTATAGAAGTCGTCGCAGATTGCCACCTCCTTGTCGTAACGCTCGTTGCTCTGTGCCACCATCACACGATAACCGCGCGCACGCGCTTCCTCTTCTATTCCCGAGGGCACTGAAAAACTAAAACCCACTATCAAATTGAAAGTTGATGACGGAGATATAGCTGTTTTACCCTTTATTTTCTGTCTATTTTAGCCTTATTTAGGCGATTTGCAGAAAGAGAAGTTACAAATCGTAAGCATTTTCCGTTTTGGTCATAAAAAAAGGGGACTTTTTCAGTGCCCTCATTCCCGAGAGGATAGACGAAAAGTAGTAATGCACAAACTCAGGAATGATTACGCCGATAACCTTCATTGGCTGGCTATGGGTGTGGCGCAACGCCTCACCAATGACATTCGGGCAAAAGTTATGTTCTTTCGCGTATGCCTTGATGCGTTCTTTTTGTGACGCGCTGATGCGGGGACTGTCGTTGAGCGCACGACTGACTGTCGCTACCGAGATGCCCAAGTCGCGGGCTATGTCTCGCATTGTCATAGGTGACTTATCTGCCATGGTTTTCAGTTATGTCGCAAAATTAGTCATTATTCCCGAATGTGTAATGCTTTTCTTTGCACAAAATATTAAATTGTAGTGCAATCGTTTGCATTGAGATTGTAGCAGTTTTCGCAAAAAAAAGATACAAGGTGATTAGATTAACCCTAACTTTGCAAGCAGATTGAAATGAGCCCAATAACTACTGAACTTCATTTACATAATATATCTATAACTAAAAACAGCAAAACATGAAGCAGTTGAAAATCAAATTGCCTCTGAAGACGTTGGTACTTGCCGGCAGTCTTCTCCTTGCAACAAGTTCCTTTGCGCAGAACAATGCCATCAAGGGACATGTGAAAGATGCTTCGGGCGAACCTCTCATGGGTGCAACCATCACTGTCAAAGGTAAAGCCGTAGGCATTACCGATGTTGATGGCAACTTCACCATCGATGCAGCCCCTGGTACAGAACTTACATTCACCTTCTTGGGCATGTTGCCACAGACCATCAAGGCAACGGGCAACATGACCGTAACTCTCTCCAATGATGACAAGCTCCTCAATGAGGTGGTGGTCATCGGTTATGGTACTGTAAAGAAAAACGACCTTACAGGTTCTATCAACACGGTAAAGCCAAGTGAGGTGCAGGCCGGACTTGCTACATCGGCTCAGGATCTTCTGGTAGGTCAGGCTCCTGGTGTAACCGTAACCACTGCCGGTGGACCTGAAGGCGGCGGTACAATCCGTGTGCGTGGTGGTTCTTCACTCAGCGCCAACAACGACCCGCTTATCGTCATCGACGGTGTGCCATTGGACAACTCTGGTATACAGGGTATGGGCAACCCGCTCTCGATGATTGCCCCTGACAACATTGAAAACATGACCATCCTCAAGGATGCTTCCGCTACAGCCATTTACGGTTCGCGCGCTTCCAATGGTGTCATCATCATCACCACCAAGCGCGGTATGAAGGGCAAACCTCAGGTGAACTTCTCCGCCAATATGTATGTCAACACTGCCCGCAAGACCTACAAGTCTTTGTCTACAGAGGCATTGACAGAAGTTCTGGCACAGCAGTTTGGCGCTGACAGCGACCCCATCAAGTATATTCAGGCCAACGCCCAGAAGTATGGCGTGCTCAACACCAACTGGCAGGACGAAGTGCTGCGTACCACCGTCTCTCACGACTACAACCTGAGCGTGGGTGGAACTACCGGCTGTCTGCCTTATCGCGTGTCAGCCAGCTACACCAATAACAATGGTATTCTGATGGACTCTCGCATGGACCGTGCCACCGTGGGCTTCAATCTTACTCCTGAGTTCCTCAATCACCGACTCAAGATTAAGGCCAACGTCAAGGGCTACTGGATAAAGAACCAGTTCACCAACAGCGGTGCAGTGGCAGCTGCCATCGCTATGGACCCATCTGCACCTATTTATAATAATGCTCAGATGAAGGGTGGCATAGATGGCTACAAGCTCTGGAACGGTTACTACTCTCACATGAACGGTGCGGCTTTCAACACCAACGGTACAAACAACCCAATTGCCACTGCTACCGACAAGGACGACAAGGCCACTGTACTGCGCAGCAACGGTAATCTGCAGATTGACTATGCACTGAAATGGTTGCCCGACCTGCACTTCAACCTCAACCTCGGTTACGATGTGAGCAAGTCTAAGGAGAACCTCTACACTGCAGCCAACTCACCTACAGCATGGGACGGATGGCGCAACGATGGTGCCGGTACCCATCAGTACATCGAGCAGTTCAAGAGCAACACCTTGCTCGATTTCTATATGAACTACCAGAAGCAGGTAGACTGCATCAAGTCGTTCTTCGATGTTACAGCTGGTTATTCTTGGCAGCGCTTCTATAGCGACGGCCACAACAACGGTACTGTCTTCACCACCGACGGTTTCAGTACTCCTGTTCTCAACGCCGACGGCACCTATACACTCAACTGGGGCACACAGCGTGAGGGTACTACCTACACCGACCCCGCCAAGACTGCATGGGCTAAGCATCTTCAGTTGCTGTCATTCTTCGGACGAATCAACTATACTCTGATGGACCGCTACCTCTTGACATTCACCGTACGTGGTGATGCTTCTTCACGTTTCAGCAAGGAAAACCGTTGGGGCGTATTCCCCGCAGCGGCCTTCGCATGGAAAGTCACTGACGAGCCTTGGATGAAGAGCGTCAAGAAGGTGATGGACGAACTGAAACTCCGCCTCAGTTGGGGTGTCACAGGTCAGCAGGATATCGGCGACAACTACTATCCTTACCTCGCCACATACGTATCATCTGTACAGGGTTCTAACTATCCTTCACTCAGTGGCAATGGCTTCATCTCTACCATGTACCCCACGGGTTACGACCCCAAACTGAAGTGGGAGGAGACTACTACATGGGACGCCGGTGTTGATGTTGCCTTCCTCAACAACCGCATCTCTGCCAGCTTGGATTTCTATCTGCGTAAGTCAAAGGACTTGTTGAGCTACGTATCAGTACCCAGCGGTTCGTCTACCACCAACATGATGAACCAGAACATCGGAACACTGAAGAATCAGGGTGTCGAGTTCTCTATCACAGCTCGTCCTATCGTGACCAAAGACTTCACTTGGACTGCCAGCTACAATGTGGCTTACAACAAGAACAAGATTACCAAGCTCAACAACGATGGTTCATATATCGAGACAGGCGCCATCTCTTCTGGTAACGGAAACAACTGCCAGGTACAGGCCGTTGGTCATCCAGTCAATTCATTCTACCTCTTTGAGCAGGTGTACGACAAGGACGGCAAGCCACTGGAAGGTGTATACGTAGACCAGAACAATGACGGTGTAATCAACGACGACGACCGCCGCATATATCACAGCAAAGACCCGAAGGTGACAATGAGCTTCTCTTCTACTTTCAACTGGAAGAACTGGGACCTCGGTTTCGCAATGCACGCCAACATCGGCAACTATGTTTATGCCGACGCCATGTCAGACCATGCTGTCGTTGACGACTGCTGGAAGAACGGTAAGGTAAACAACCTCATTCAGACCGATTACTACTTCAACGGCACCATCAATCCTGCAGTAGGCATCATGAAGAGCGACTACTGGCTGCGCAATGCCAGCTTCCTGCGCTGCGACAACATCACACTGGGTCACACATGGCCCTATCTGCTCGACAACAAGATGCGTCTGCGTCTGTATGGAGCAGTCCAGAACCCATTTGTCATCACCAAGTATAAGGGTCTCGACCCAGAGGTGGCAAGCGGTATCGACCGCGACGTCTACCCACGTGCTACAACCTTCACCATCGGTGTAGTGGCAAGTTTCTAAATCATACAACAAGCGTCTAACAATACAATAAAGACTATAATAATATGAAATCATATAAAAGCATCATAGCTTCAGCATTGTTTGCAGGTCTGGCCCTGACCACCACATCCTGTATCGGCGATTTGGATCTTGAGCCTAATGATCCGAACACCACCACAGCCGGCAACATGACAGAGGCTGCTTACGAGGGCGTATTGGCTAAGTGTTACTCTGGCTTGGCTGTATCTGGCCAGGGCGGTCCCGATGGAGATTCAGATATCTCTGGTCTCGACGGCGGTACCGGACAGTACACACGTGCGCTCTTTATGCTCAACGAGTTCCCCACCGACGAGACAAAGTGGATATGGAAAGACGAGGGCGTCATCGACCTTAACACCAATACATGGGGTAAGGGCAACGCCAACATCTTCGGTACCTACAGCCGTATGTATGTAGAGATAGCCATCTGCAACGACTTCCTGCGCCTCATCAAGGGCAAGGACCAGTTCAAGGATATGGCTCTCGAAGCCCGTGCGCTGCGCGCCATGAGCTACTATAATATCGTAGACCTCTTCGGTATGGGTGGTTTCGTCACCGAAGACGACGCCGTAGGAAGCAAGCCCAAGCAGATTTCACGCGTCGAGCTTTACACATGGCTGGCCAGCGAGTTGGAAGACATCGTTGCCAACATGTCTGATGCCACTCCCCACTACGGTCGCGTAGGCAAGGACGGCGTTGAGGCTCTTCTCGCCCGTCTCTATCTCAATGCAGGCGTCTTTACCGGCACTCCAGCCTACGACAAGTGCGCTCAGCACTGCGAGAACATCATCGCACGCCATAAGGGCAAAGGTTTCAAGGGCTCTGGTCTTGCAGAGCACTACCTCTATCTGTTCTGCGGCGACAACGATGTATATATGCCAGGTGGCTCAGATGTCAACGAAATCCTTTGGGGTATTCCCTACGATGCCGTTGAGCTCACTCCTTACGGAGGCACCACCTTCCTCTGCTGCGCAGCTATCAGCAACCTGACCGTCGATAACGATGGCGCTTATATGAACTGCGAGGACTACGGACTCAACCAGCAGTGGGGCTGTATGCACGCCACCAAGGAATTTGCCGACAAGTTTGCTTCCGAGCCCAACGACGTACGCTGGTCTATGTGGAAGAAGGATGTAGACGGATTCAAGAAGGAGAACACCGCATTCTCTAAGTTTACCGACGGCTATGGCGTGGTTAAGTTTACCAATCTGCTGCGCGGCAGCAACGGTAATTTCAAGAAGGGTGAAATCACCAAGTTCCCCAACACCGACCTTCCCCTCATCCGTCTGGCCGATGTCTATCTGATGTTTGCCGAGTGTGCAATGCGCGGAGCTGCCGACAAGGCCAAGGGTGTGGAATATGCCAACTATGTACGTGAACGTGCAGGCGTTTCAGCATGGACTCAGACCGACCTCAACGAGCAGAACATGATTGACGAGCGTTGCCGCGAGTTGTACTGGGAGAACGTGCGCCGTACAGACCTCGTTCGCTTCGGACTCTTTACCGGCAGCAAGTACACTTGGTCATGGAAGGGCAATGTAGACAAGGGTGCCAGCATTCCTGACTACATGAACGTATTCCCGATTCCTTCATCGGTAATCGCTGCTCAGCCCGACTTCAAGCAGAACCCCAATTATTAAGCATCAATCAATCTTTATAAACAGATTAAGCAATGAAAAAATTAAGTTATATACTGTTCAGCTTCATCAGCCTGGTGCTTGCCACCGCTTCGTGCAGCGGCCCTGAAGAGGAGAACCCCGTCATCCAGACGCCTACCAAGCTCGTGCTGAACACACCGGCTACTGCCAACCAATACGTAGACCTTGGCTATGACAAGGAGGCTGGCACTGTAAACTTCACTTGCTCGCAGGCCGACTATGGCTTCGCTGCATCAGCCAATTACTACATGCAGGTGTCACTCGATGCGACCTTCGCTAATTTTGTTGAACTTGGCGACGCCTACACTTCATGCAACCTGAACGTGAAGGCAAGCCAGATAGCAGAAGCCATCTGCAAACTGCGCGGCATCACGAGTGAGGAAACCTACACCGACGAGCCTGCCCGCAAGGTATACTTCCGCGTAAGGTCTCAAATCCTGAAGTACGAGGACACCAGCATCCTCTCAAATGTTGTGGCTATGGAGAAGATTAAGGGCTACTTCGCTCTGCGTCTGCCGGGCTACATCTACCTCGTAGGTGCACCTGAGGGTTGGACTGGTCCTTCCGAAGATAATAAGGCCCACTACGAACCCTGGAAACTCTTCGAGGACGACAATGCTGTAGGCAGCAAGGTCTATTACGGAGAATTCGACATTCCTGCAGATAAGTTCCAGTTCCGTTTCTACACAGCTCTGACTGGATGGGACAAGGATTCTTACGGTATCCAGGAGAAAGACGCACCCAAGGACATCAGTATGACCAACGGCATTTACGACGGAGCCATCGTCAAGGGTAAGGGTAGCTACCAGTTGCCCGGCTGGGCTGGCGGAAAAGTCAAGATTACCGTCAATATGAGCAACGACTCTAAGATGACCGTCAAATTCGAGAAAGTAGGTTAACATTTCAGTAACGTCAAAGTGAACATAATCATGAAGAAATCAACAATAGCATTTATAGCAGTCCTGTCTCTCGTCTTCGCCTCGTGCGATGACGACTGGACAGAGGCCCTGCCACAGGTTAATCCTCAGGAGCAAGCCTTTGCTGTCGACGACATCACGCTCAAGAGCATTGTCCCCGAGGCAGTCAATCTGCAGGAGGCATATATGAAGGACAATAAGGTGAAGCTCTTCACCGAAAGCGTGAAGAACCTCCCTGCTGGCAGCAAGATGATGTACGAGCTGCAGTTCAGCAAGACCGCCGACTTCGTCAAGTACGGCACCTTGGTATGCGAAATGGATTCTGACACAGCTGTCGTGAGAGCCTCTGACTTCCAGAACGCTTATGTGGCAGCTATCAGCCGCGGCTCCAAGGCCAAGCAGCTCTACCTGCGCTACGCCGCTTACATCGTCAAGGACGGGACTTCAGTAGTCCGCGTAGGCGACCCCAACACTTATCTGGGCGCCTCCCAGGTGAAGGTTACTCCTTACCCGAGCGACCTCGTCATCGAGAACAACTACTACCTGCTGGGTACCATCAACGGATGGTCGGTAGCTAATGCCATCAAGTTTGACCACAGTGGCGACCCCTACGACAACCCCGTATTCACCCTTAAGGTGAACATCAGCGAGAGCGATGCTGCCTCCGGATGGTGGTGGAAGGTTGTGCCTGAGTCTACATTCCGAAATGGCAACTGGGTAGACGCTGACAATGCAGCCTATGGTGTGGTTGAAAACGGTGACCCTGCTGCCGAAGGAAGCCTCGTTGGACGTACCGCAAAGAATGATGTAGGTGCAGGATGCCTGAAGATGAGCGGAGATTTGCTGTTCACCATCAATCTCGAGGATGGCACCTACTCGTTCACCCCTATCGCAAAGTAATTGTAAATCCTTAAGACATAGATACATTTTGTCACATAGATTCGTTAAGACTTTAGATTTTTTAAGTTAGATTGGAAGAGACTGCTCACTTGGTGTGAGTGGTCTCTTTTCTTATTGGCGACGCGCCAACGTGCAAACGATTGCGCAACTGGTTTGTACGTTTCTCACTCTGTCACACTTGTTTATAGGGGAATTTGAGATAACTTTGGAGTATAAACCAAAGGGGTTGCCCAGCGGCGCGATGCCAGTGGACTAACCTCGCCGACAACCATAATTGGGGTATACGGTAGTATGGGTATGCCCTCTGCTCTGATAGTAACTAAAAACAGAATAAGATGAAGACATTTTACATGACTCTCGTTGCCCTTATGGCAACATTAGGCATCCATGCACAGGGTTGGCCAGCCAACTACGACGGCGTGATGCTGCAAGGATTCTATTGGGATTCATACCGCGCGTCAAAGTGGTTCAACCTCGAAGCCCAGGCCGATGACCTCGCACCCTACTTCAGTTTGGTATGGATACCGCAGAGCGCCAACTGCGGCAGCGGACGTTCCATGGGCTACGACGACCTTTACTGGTTCAGCAATTACAACAGCTCGTTTGGCAACGAGACCCAACTGCGCTCGATGATCAAAACCTTCAAGAGCAAGGGCATTGGCACCATTGCCGATGTGGTCATCAACCACCGCAATACCCTCACCAGCTGGACCGACTTCCCTGTAGAGACATACAAGGGCACGACCTACCGCATGTATTCTACCGACATCTGCCACGACGATGATGGTGGTAGCACCTACAACTGGGCTGTCGGCCAGAGTCCTAAGCTGAGTCTCAGCAACAAGTATGACTCGGGCGACGACTGGGATGGCATGCGCGACCTCGACCACTACAGTTCCAACGTGCAGAGCGTGGTGAAGGCTTACCTCGACATGCTGCTCAACGACTTCGGCTACGCCGGATTGCGTTACGACATGGTCAAGGGCTACGCCGGAATGTTCACCGGCATCTACAACACCGCCCTCAAGCCTCGCTTCTCCGTAGGTGAATACTGGGACGGCAACGCCAATACCGTCAAGGCCTGGATAAACGCCACCAAGGTCAACGGCGAGCCCACATCGGCAGCCTTCGACTTCCCCGTGCGTTACGCCGTGCGCGACCTCATCGCTTCCAACTGGAGCGCCAGGGCAAAGAACGGACTCGTCGGCGATGCTGCCTACCGCCGCTATGCGGTGAGTTTTGTGGAAAACCACGACACCGAGTATCGATCCAGCACGGAGCAGCAAGACCCTATACGCAAAGACACGCTTGCTGCCAACGCCTACATCCTCGCTGCCTGCGGCACGCCCTGTGTCTTCTACAAGCATTGGCAGGCATACCCCACAGACATCAAGATGATGATTAATGCCCGCCACATAGCTGGCATCACCAATACCAGCACCACCGTCTTCAACGAGTATGTAGCCACGCAGTGCAATGTCCTCAAGACCGAAGGTGCTCACGGCACTCTCTACGCCGTGATGGGCCAGCGCGCCAACGCTTACCAGGCTCCGGCGGGTTATACCGAGATACTGCGCGGATATCACTATCGCTACTTGCTCAGCAACAGCAGCAACGTGGCTTGGGTCGACCTTCCCTCCGGTCACTATGACGATGTGCAGAAGGCTCGTCTCACTGCGGTGAGCAGCCAGCCGGGTGCGCAACTGGTCTACACCACCGACGGAACCACGCCCACCGCGCAGAGCCGCAAGGCGACAAGTGGCACGCTCGTCGACATCCCCGCCGGCACCACCACGCTGAGTGTGGGACTGCTCGTAGGCACCACGGTATCGGCTGTCATCACGCGCACCTATGAGGTCAGCGCTCCCGACGCCTTCACTCCCTACGACATCACCGTAAACGTGAACGCTGACAACGTGGGATGGAGCCGCGTAAACTTCTGGGCTTGGGACGACCAGTACGGCGACAACTTCACAGCCACTGGCACGTGGCCCGGCGACGCCGTCACCGTCGCTAAGACCATAGAAGGCCGCAAGTGGTACAGCCGCACCTACCGTATAACCAAGCGCGATGCCATGCTCTCATTTGTCTTCAGCACCGCCAGCGGTTCTCCACAGACCGTCAACGTGTATGACATCAACAAGGACGCGTTCCTCGAAATCGCCACCAGCAAGGACAGCCAGAACCATTTCTACGTGACCGATGTGACACCGCAGACTCCCACCGCCATAACCACCGTGACCACCGACACCCACCGCCGACCCACTCTCTGGTACGACCTGCAGGGTCGCCAATACTCCCATCGTCCCACCCAGCCCGGCGTTTACATCAACAGCGGCAAGAAGATTATGATACGGTAAACCTCAGTGTAGCATCAGCACCATGAGGTATGCCTCAAGCCCCTCCCCAACCATCCTCAAGCCCCACTCCAACCCTCCCCAAGGAATGTGATGTGGGAAGAGGCCCCTCCCCAGCCCTCCCCAAGGGGCGGGAGTTCATTCCTGCTGTGTTTGAGGATGTTTGAACGATGTTTTTCCCCCTTTGAGAGGGTATCGAGGGGCTGTATGTTGTGATGGTGATGTGGTACTCCCGCTCTTTGGGGAGGGTTCGGGGAGGGGCCTCCACAATCAGCAGCAACTCTGTAGGAGTTGCGATTTCCCAGCCCAGGGTTGCGGGCGAAGCACGCTACCCTGGGTAGCTACCCCCAACTAACTAGGCAACTCTGTAGGAGTTGCGTTTAGCCGTAGGCGTTACTTGTCTCGTGCGGTTCCATATCCACTTGATATACTCACATAAGAAGCTACAAAAAGTCCGCCGTTGGCGGTAAAAAAAGTCCGGCTTGCGCCAGTAGAAAAAGTGATTACCTTATTTCTTGTCGATATATAACACCTCTTCTTCCTTGCTCTCTTCGGTGAACCACTACAAGCAACTGTTTTTTTTACCGCCAATGGCGGACTTTTTGAACGGCCAACGGCCGCTTTTTTTACCATGGCTTTTTGTGTTTATATCATTAGCTTATTAAATCCAAATCAGCCTAATGACCGTTTTGTGTTTATACATCCCGCTTTCTACCCATTCAAGGAAAAGCCTTTTGTGCAAATCATCACAAACGGCTTTTACCTCCATATTGGATCGTCCTTCCAATTTCCGATAAAACCAAGCCTTTGATAAGGAATGTTCTGATTGGCACTTATCAGATCAAGAATCTTATTTTTTATTTTATTTCTGGGGCAGACAGCATTGCAGAGATACAGCATTGCCACGATGAAGCCGTATGGCCTGTTCTTCTGATTTTCTGTCAATGGTGAGTTTAGCCATTTGCCACGTAAGCCTCTTGGATTGGTTACTTTCTTTCCAAACGTTCTGTTCCATAGTCTGGAATGGTGTGCCACAATGTTACGCATCAGAGAAATCGCCTCAAGCCAACCTGTAAGGTCTTTTGCTGAGTAAAGTCCAAAATCGTTGGCTATTGCGGAACGCTGCGGAAGCTGCGATTTAAGGTTTTTACACATCTTGGAAAGAGTACCGAATGTTGCCACCTCTATTATCCTCCACGCATCCGGATTGTCACCGTCAAAAGACTCCTCGTCCCAGTTGGGATGACTGTCTATATATTCTTTGGCAAAAGGCTCCGTACTTCTTCCAAATTCATATTTTAAGTCGTAAACGAAATCTTCATGGTAATCACTGTTCTCAAAAAGGGAGGAGTCCAAATACCATAATCCATTACCTGCGGCTTGTGACATATGGTTAATCACCTTTGAACGCAATGCCACTTCTATTATTTCTATTGCGTCAAAAAGGATGAGGCGCAGCTGATGGTCGAAATCATACCGCCGGATAACATCACTAAAGGTGGTTCCTTCAATGAAATCTCCATCTGTATCTGCATCCAGTAAGTCTCTCCAATAATATTTCAGACGGAAATAGCTGATACGCGAGAAACACTCCTTTGCCTTACGCTCTTCATCATCTGAGAAATTCATGCCCTTGTCACGAAGCAAGCGAATCTGTTCTTCTATATTATGCGGTTTCTGATTTACCATACCTGTTTTATAAAAAAAGTGACCCGCCTGCAGGTCTCCGGGATGCAGACGGGTTCTGTTATCTTTGATTTGGTATAAACCGAGAATCTTCTTTTTCGGGTGTAAAGTTAGCAATAAAGTCTCAAACAACCAAACTTTTTTCAAGGAAAATATGAAGTTAAAGGAATGAAGGTAATTAAGGTGTATGGGCGGGAGTTTCTTCTGGATGAGTTTTAGGGCGTTGGGTGGCTCTCCTTCCCCTTGGGGAAAGCCGGGTTGTGGCTCTGGTTGGGTTTTCGCAAACAGCAGCAACTCTGAACCGAAGGTCACCGGCGCGGAGCGGAAAGGTAATGGAGTTGCGTTTTCCCAGCCCAGGGTTGCGGGCGCAGCACGCTACCCTGGGTAACTGTCCCCACTATTGTGGCAACTCTTACAGAGTAGCATTGATTTGTAGTGATTTGCACCCAGGGTAGAGGTGCTTCGCCCCTCAACCCTGGGCTGTGAAATCGCAACTCCT
>OIXA01002227.1_pt1 | contig 22787 bp, 20 predicted proteins | sample 1587721 | NCBI WGS metagenome assembly OIXA01 (sample SAMEA3888900, study PRJEB22519) | human gut metagenome | biome: human gut; feature: human-associated habitat; material: faeces | place: Denmark | collected 2013
AACCCGTAACATGGGTTTCCCTGATATTTATCTGCCTGCTGTCTGATGCATCACGATTTCATTTTTTACCACTATGCTTCTACATAATTTCCATGATTCAGATAATCTAATAACTGATCTTTATCTAAGTGACCAATACCAAGATCATCTAATGTCAGTCCGTTCTTATAGAAATCTTTTCCTGTCATGACAGAACCAAGTGTGATCATACTGTCAATGACTGGTGTTTCTACGCCATATTTCTTTCCTAATTCATGGTAAATATGGCAGCCAACCGGAACATCTTCTGTCACGTAACGATCCTGTATGGAAAATGGGCCTGTACGGTAACCGGTTTCCCACTGTTCGTCAAATGGTACGATGCAGTCATCTCCCATGTATTCCGGTCCTAAGATACTGGTTCTTGATAAGAAGTTTTTCTTTGGATATTTTGCAATGCCAACACCCATTGCTTCTGCTAATTGACTTGCAACCGGCACAATCGCCTCTTGTCTCCAGTGCAGATCAGTACGATAATAGCTGTTCAGAGACAGCACTGGCATCAGGTCGATTGCTTCCGCATAAGGCATATTCTTCTGAAGCAGCGCGGAAAACGCACTGTAGTCAAGCGACGGATAACCATTCTGCCGCGCAAGAAACGCTCCCTTATCCGGGATAACAGCTTCATAGATTTTTACCTCTGTCCCAGCCAGATATGTTTCATAGATGTATTGAAAGCGCTCTGCAGCATGTTGAACAGAGGCTTCGTTCAACGGGTATTCCAGCTTGGCGGCATAGCCGTCTGCAATGCGCCGGTCATAGCGGCGCTCCATGTACGCCTCCATGCCGAGGACCCGGATGGTACGGATATTGTGAAGCGTTTCCGGCACCAGCCCGGACACCGCAGCAACCGCGCGGCGGTTATCGAACTGCGCGGAGAGCATCCGCTTTTGCACATGGCGCGTGAATACGGCAAACAGCGGCACCACCAGCAGCAAAACCAGCGCCAGTCCGGTATTTTTCACCGCGATAACCGCAAGAATCGAAACGATGCGGCACGCGTCCGCTACCATGCTGATAATTCCGGAGGTAAAAAGCGCCTCCACGGTATCCACATCGCCAGAAAACCGCGCGGTCACCTCGCCGGGATTCTGCCCCGCGAGCGTGCTGGCAGGCAGCTGCGTCAGCTTCCGCGACATTTCCGAGCGCAGCGCATGGGTCATTTTCTGTCCAAAGAGCACCAGAAGGCTCTCCTGCGCGGAGGAAAGGATTCCCTCCAGTGCAAGGCTGCAAAAATAGCCGAGCACCGCAAAAAAAGTCAGTGCCGCGCCTTCGCTCAGTCGGTCGACCACACGGGTCAGCAGCAGCGGCGGAACCAGCGACGCCGCAACCGACGCTGCGACACACAAAATCGTTCCTGCTGTTAAAAGGTGATGCGCTGCCGCTGCCATCCGGATGGTCGTAAACACACCGCTTTTTTGCTTAGTTTTCATGCATCTGCCCTCCTGTCTGGCTCTCATAGAGCTGGCGGTACACCGGGACGGAGGCCAGCAGCTCCTCGTGCGTGCCAACCGTCGTTTTGCCGTCCCCCATGAAAATAATGTTTTGCAGCTGCGGGAAGTGATACAGCCGGTGCGAGATCAGGAAGACGACCTTATCGTTTGCGTAGGCCTGCAAGGCTGCAAAAACGGTATCCTCCGTGCTGCGGTCCAGCGCGGAAAACGGATCGTCCAGAATCAGAACGGACCTTGGGTGGGCAAGCGTTCTGGCCAGGGCCAGCCTTTGCGCCTGGCCGCCGGAAAGCCGCGTGCCGCTGCTGCCGATCACGGTATCCAGGCTATGCTCCATGCTGAGCACCTCGTCTTTCAGCGCAGCCGCCGTGAGATACGGCATCGCGTCCTGCTCGCTTCCGCACAGGACGTTATTTTCTATCGTGTCGGCGCTGAGCTCCGGATCGTGTCCGAGATAGCCAACCGTCGCCGCAATCTGCCGCGGTGTGTGCTTTGAAAGCTCTCGCTTTCCGAACCGCGCTGAGCCGCCGTAGGGCGCTTCGCAGAGAAAGACGCGCCCGAAGGTGGATTTGCCGCAGGCGACCGGCCCTGTCACACCGATGATATCCCCCGGGTGCGCTGTCAGGCTGAGATCTGAGAAAATCGGCGCGCCGCCATAGGAGAATGACAGGTTTTCTAGCGTTACATCGGCCGCTTCCGGAACGGCAAGCGGCTCCAAAGGCTCCGGCGAGCGCATCAGAGGCCGGATCCGCTTCCAGGAAACCTCCGCCTTCTGCACCGAGTTAAAAAGCTTTGCCACCTTGGACGATTTGACCGTCAGCTTGGTAAAGCAGGAAAGAAACGTTGTGAATGCCGCAATATCCCATGCGCGCCAGCCGGTGCCAAGTACGTTCTTCGCGCCGAACCACAAGATGAACAGCACGCCTGCCTCCGACACAGCCAGATACAGCGGCGGCAGCGCCGACTGCCAGACACTGCTGCGCACAGCCGTCTTTTCATAGGTTTCCAGTGTGCCTTCATACTGCGCCTCGCGGGCATTTTCACAGCCGTAGATGCGGTATGTCACAGCGTTCTGCGCGCGGTCGAGCGTCGCAGTGCTGAGCGCACCCGCAGCCTTTTTATATGCAGCGCCCGCGCGCTGCACCGGCTTTTTCATCCACGCCGCGCAGACATAGGAAACCGGCGTAAAAAGAAGACTCAAAAGTGCCAGCCGCCAGTCGTACACCAGAAGCATGACCGCGTAGCCGACCAACGCCACACCGGTATCGAACACCTCCGTTGTAAACTTCCGCATACCCTCCACGCAGTCGTCCACATCGGAAATTGCTTTGGTCATCAGCTCTCCGGCGCCCTCCTGCTCGAGCGAAGCCCGGCTCTTCCGCACCAGATTGGCATACAGAATACCCTTCATCCGGCGGTTGATGTTATTTGCAAAGCGGCGGACATAAAAGCGCTTGACAAAGCGCGCGGCCTGCACGATGAGCGTAACAAATATGTAGGCCAGCACCAGAACCGCCATCTTTGCGGCGGTCTCGCTGCCGCCAAGAATGTCGGCAAGGCACTGGGCAAGCCGCCCCTCAAACCACGGCGTAGCAAGAAGGCCGATGTTGTAAGCAAGGCCCGAAAGCGTCACAAAGGCCAGCGGCAGCCACTCTGCGCGGAAATAGGACCCGATTTTGTCCGGGCAGCACGTTTTTTCACGCTTCATCGTCTGCTTCACTCCCCGATGCCTTCTGAAAATGCGGGAAGCCCGCGCGGCTTTCCAGCTTGGAGGCTGTGTACAGCTTCTGGAGCGCCGCGGCAAAGGCGGCAGCCTCCTCCTTGGAAAGCGTACTTGTCAGATATTCATAAAAGGCCGCTTCAATCTCCGCCTTGGAGGATTTCAGGCTTTCCGCCTTTTCCGTGGGATAGAGCAGCTGGCTGCGCCGGTCATTCGGCGCGTCTTTGCGGACAAGATAGCCCTTTGTCTCCAAGTTTTTCGTTCTGCGCGCAATGGCCGCCTTATCGGCATGCAGCAGCTCTGCCAGCGCCGCCTGCGTGCAGCCGGGATGGTGGCGCAGAGCGTGAATCAGGTCAATTTCCGCCGTGCCGACGCCCTCTTCTCGCAGCGTGCGCAGAACCAGCATTTCAGCCTCGCGCGCAATTTTTGTGATTTTCCGTTCCGTAATATCCATAGCTGCCTCCTGATTGGTTTCAAGAAGATGTATCTACATCGTTGTATGTACAACATATTACGGCACGCTTTTTGCATTTGTCAATAGCCGCTGGAAAATCGATCTGCAAAACCGGCAACTGATCACTGTCCGCTTGCCGCAGGCAACATATTTTCTGCCGCTTCTGCCAACAATATATCTTGTCGAATGCTTCATAAAGGGTTATAACAAGTGCCATACAAACCTTGGGAGGTACAGCCATGAAACTTGCATTTTTTGATACGAAACCCTACGACAAGCCCGGCTTTGACGAGCATTCCGCCGGGACGGATATTGAAATCAAGTATTTTGAGACGAGACTCGGCGAGGACACCGTACAGCTGGCGAAGGGCTTTGACGGTGTGTGCGTGTTCGTCAACGACACGGTGAATGAGAAGGTCATAAACGAGCTTTATGATCTGGGCGTTCGGGTCATCGCACTGCGGTGCGCGGGCTTTAACAATGTGGATACCAAGGTCTGTTTCGGAAAGCTGCACGTCTTCCGCGTCCCGGCGTACTCCCCCTATGCGGTGGCGGAGCACGCGATGGCGCTGCTGCTGACGGTCAACCGACATACGAACAAGGCGTATATCCGTACGCGCGACTTCAATTTCAGCCTGTCCGGGCTGACGGGCTTTGACCTGCACGGCAAGACCGTGGGCGTGATCGGCACGGGCAAGATCGGCAGAATTTTTGCCGGTATCTGCAAGGGCTTCGGGATGCGCGTGCTGGCATACGATAAATTCCCGAATCCGGACAGCGGACTGGACTACGTGGAGCTGCCGGAGCTTCTGCGGCAGACGGACGTGATTTCGCTTCACTGCCCGCTCACCGACGAGACGCGGCACATGATCGATGCGGACGCCATCGCGCAGATGAAGCCCGGCGTCGTACTTGTGAATACGTCTCGCGGCGGTCTGGTGGATAGCGAGGCACTGATTGAGGGGCTCAAGTGTCATAAGATCGGTGCGGCGTGTCTGGATGTGTACGAGGAAGAGGGCGACCTCTTCTACGAGGACTGCTCGGAGGAGATCGTCGCAGACGACACGCTGGTGCGGCTGATTTCCATGCCGAACGTGATTGTCACCTCACACCAGGCATTTCTGACCCGAGAGGCTCTGAGCAACATTGCCGCGACAACGGTGGACAATCTTCTTAAATTCGAGCGCGGCGAGCCGTCGCCCGACACCGAGGTCTGCTACCACTGTGAGCGCAAGGAAACCTGCCGAAAAGAGCGCAACCAGAAGTGCTTCTGATTGCAAGCAAAAACCGGTGTACCACCCAGTCTGGATGGTACACCGGTTCTTTTCTTTCTGTTTATTTATACGTTGAAGCGTGTAACGACAGACAGCTCCATGTTGCTCGGATGGATGAAAACCTCACCCACGGCAACCAGGTGATCGTCGATGTCGTAAATCTTTTCCTCCCAGTACATAAGAGGCTGGTCTACGTCCTGCTCCAGGCCCAGGCGCTGCGCCGCGCGCGCACTTTTCCCCATACGAGCTGTCATGCTGCAATAGTCAATCGGCGCATTCATGTATTTCAGGCTGAGCTGCGGCAAACTCGTAATGTTTTCTACGCCGGTAATTTCGCGCGTCACAAAGTCCGGGCAAATTTCGAACAGGCCGTAGATGCGCGGCCTTTCCTCCGCGATGTAAAGCCAGCCGGTGGAAATGGGCTTTCCGGTATTTCCAAAGTTCTCGATATAGAGCTCGCTTGGCTCTGTCTCGCCCAGCCAGTCGTTGACCACCGTCGGGGGACCAAAGTGCTCGGTCAGCATCATGTAAAAATCGCTGTAAAGATCAATTCTGTTTTCAATTTCAAACACAGAAGGGTGTGCAAAGGTTCCCTTGCCATGGATTGTGGTTGTTACGCCATCGAGCATCAGGTGTTTGAGCGCCTCACGAATTGTCGCGCGGCTTACACCCATATTATTTGCCAGATCGTCTTCCGAGGGCAAACGGTTGTTTCCAGGCGCCATCTTGCGGATGACGTTGCACAGCGCGTCGTATGCCTTTTCTGAAAGGGTCCTGCCTCTGTTCAATTTTTCCATGAGTTTCCGCTCTTCCTTTATTTTCATTCCTAATTTTTTATACTTATTTTGTTTATTTTAAGTACTTTTTTTGCCCATGTCAAGGCTCTTTTGCCAGAAAATCCGCCCACGCACAGCGCAGGCGGATTTTGTTTCCATCAAGCAGAATCTCAGCTTGCCTGACGCGACGCCTGAGCCGTGCGGTAGACATCCAGCGCAATTGCGAAGATGATGATGAAGCCCAGAACAATCTTCTGCCAGTAAGCGTTGACCTCCAGCAGGTTCAGGCCGTTGTTGATCATACCGATGAACAACGCGCCTGCCAGCGTCTTGAGTGCCGCGCCCTGCGTATTGATTGCCGACGTGCCGCCAACGAAGACTGCCGCCATGGCCGTCAGACACAGGTCAGATGCAGCGGTCGGCTGGCCGGAGCCAAGACGTGCCATCAGCATAATGCCAGACAGTGCGCTCAGCGCGCCTGCGCAGGCGTAGGCCGAAATTTTGATGCCAACCACGTTGATACCGGAAAGACGTGCGGACGTTGCGTTTTCGCCGACCGTCACGATGTTGCGGCCAAACTGGGTGTATTTGAAAATGAATGCAAACACTGCAACCAGTACCAGCAGGATCACAACGATAAACGGGATCGGGCCAAGGTAGCCGCGGCCGATGAACTTGTAATCCGACGGCAGATTCGTGATCGGCGTGCCGCGCGTCATCAGAAGCGTGAAGCCGTCGAGCACATACATCATGCCGAGCGTTGCGATAAATGCAGGAACCTTCAGGAACGTGATGACGCAACCCGAGAACGAGCCGATCACTGCGCCGCCCAGAATCGCAACCAGCAGAGCAACCCACGTCGGCCAGCCGTAGTTGACCGTCAGCATTGCGCTGGCGCAGCCCATCAGAGCCGCAATGGAGCCGGAGCTCAGGTCCATTTCGCCGCCGCAGACAACGACCGTCGCGCCGATGGCGCACACGCCGGTCACGCAGATCTGGCGGACGAGGTTAATAAGGTTCGAAGAGGTTAAAAAGGAGTTACCGGTTGTAATCGACAAAAATACGAACAGCAGCACAAGAATCGCCCAGATACCGAGCTTGTTGAGTACGGTGCTCGCCTGCTTGACGACCGAGTTGTTTTTCTCTTTCATAGCTTTGCGCCTCCGATTGCATACTCAGAAATAATTTGCTGTGAGAAGTCTTTCTTCTCCACCATGCCGGCAATCCTGCCTTCGTGCATGACGGCGATACGGTCGCTGATGCCGAGCACCTCTTCCATATCGGACGAGATGACAATCACTGCCTTGCCTGCCCGTGCCAGATCGTTGATCAGCTCATAAATCTCACGCTTTGCGCCGACGTCGATGCCTCTGGTCGGTTCATCGAGAATGATGACCTCCGAGTCGGACATCAGCCACTTCGCAACAACGATCTTCTGCTGGTTGCCGCCGGACAGGAAGATCACGCGCTTGTTTTCATCCGGCGTTGCAATATGCAGCTCCTTAATATACTGCTGGCTGTATTGCAGCTCCAGCTTGTGATTGATCAGGCCGCCCTTTTTGATTTTGTTCAGCGCGACCATCACGATGTTCAGATACACAGACTTGTTCAGGAGCAAACCTTCTGTTTTTCTGTTCTCTGTTACAAACGCAATCTTATGCTTGACGCTGTCCTGCGGAGAGCGAATCTCGATCTTCTGCCCGTTCAGGTAGATATCGCCGCTTGTCCGCTTGTCCGCGCCAAAAATCATGCGCATGGTTTCCGTCCGTCCCGCGCCGACCAGACCCGCAAAGCCCAGAACTTCGCCATGGGCAACGCTGAACGATACGCCCTTGACCTTCTTGCCGTCCGAAATATTTTCCACACGCAGAAGCTCCTGGCCGATCTTGACGTCTCTCGGCGGGAACTGCTTCGTCATCTCACGTCCGATCATCAGCGCAATCAGCTCCGCCTTTGTCGTTTCGGAGACGTTTCTGGTGCCGACAGTGTGGCCGTCGCGCAGGACCGTAATGCGGTCGGCAATGGTAAAGATTTCATCCAGGCGGTGCGTGATGAAGATCACGGACACGCCATTACTTTTCAGGTTACGAATAATGTCGAACAGCAGCTGCGTCTCCCGGTCCGTCAGAGAGGACGTCGGTTCGTCCATGATCACAAGCTTCGACCGGAAACTGACAGCTCTGGCAATTTCAACCATCTGCTGCTGTGCAATCGACATGCCGAGCACCTTGCGGCGCACATCCATTTCAATGTGGAGCTGCTGGAACAGCTCTTCGGCGTCTTTGTTCATCTTGGCCCAGTCAACCAGGCCGTTTTTCTTTTTGGGCTGACGTCCAATGAAAATGTTTTCTGCGACGCTCAGACCCTGGAGAACATTCAGCTCCTGATAAATGATCGACAGTCCGAGGCGCTCTGCGTCTCTGGGATTGTGAATCTCCGCGGGTTTTCCGCAAAATTCGATCGTTCCGCAATCGCGGGTATAGGAGCCGGAAAGGATTTTCATGAGTGTGGATTTACCGGCACCATTTTCGCCGGCAAGCGCAAGAACCTCGCCCTTCTTGACGTCAAAATCGACATGATCCAGCGCTTTGACGCCTGGGAACGTCTTACATACGTCCCGCAGCACAAGGATGTTTTCATCCATCGTTAATCTCTCCTTTAATTTGCCAAGACCGGAAAAAGGCCCCGATAGCCGGGGCCTTTTTTCATTCAGGGTTAGTTAATGCCAAGATCAGCAGCGGAAAGCTGGCCGTCCTTGCCATAGACGCCTGCGGGAGCAGACTGGAACTTTTCAAACGTTGCGCCGTTGAAGATGTACTCGCCAACTTCGTCAGCAATGGTTCTGGCCATGCCAGCCGGATCCTGCGTGACAGTTGCAAGGTACGTACCGGTGCCGTTGTCGATGGCGTCCATTTCTTCCTGCTCGCCGTCATAAGCAACGATCAGCATTTCGTCTCTGCCAGCAGCTTCGGCTGCGCTGTAAGCGCCCATGCCGTGCTGTGCGGAGGTAGCGACAACCAGGTCGATCTTGTCGTAACTGGTCATAGCATCTTCAAAGTTTGCCATGGACTCTTCGCGGGAAGCGCTGTGGTACTCGTTGAGCATGTTGACAGTCACGCCAGCAGCCTCGACACCGGCCAGGATGCCGTCTCTGCGGCTGGTGGAGACTTCGTCGCCGCTGTGCAGGGCAACCGCGTCAACAGAGTCCTTGCCTTCGTTCTTCAGGTACTGGCCAGCGTAGAAGCCGCCGACATAACCTGCGTCATAGTTGACGGTACCGATACGGGTGACGAACTCGCCTTCGTCAGGAAGCGTAGAGGTGTCCATCAGGAACACAGGAATGTTCTTTTCGTTGCAGGCAAGGAATGCCTCGGACAGAGCGTCGCCGTACCAGCTCGTCAGAACCAGAGCGTCAATGCCCTTGTTGATGAGGTCCAGGCAGTTGTTCAGCTGCGTGGAAGCATCGGTAGAAGCGTTGGTGGTGATGCAGGTCCAACCCTTTTCCTCACATGCGGCCTCGAAAGCGTCGCACATCGTGACATAGAACGGATACTCGAGCGTGTACATCGAAAGGCCGATGGTCAGAGGACGCTCTTCGGTGGTCTCGGGAGTTTCCGTTTCAGCAGCGGGTTCTTCCTTAGTTGCAGTTTCTTCCGTCTTTGCAGTTTCGGTGGATTCCGTGGTGGTTTCTTCCTTGGGAGTGTCCGTGGTCTTGGATGCACATGCAACCAAACCGACCAGCATGACAGCAGTCAGCAACAGTGCGATGATCTTTTTCATGAAATCTCAATCTCCTTTTATTTTTTTTATAGCCGGTGATTCCGGTTATAAACCAAGAAGGGTTTGCCGCGCAAATGGCTCAACTGTTGTGGTTCATCCGTTGTACGACGTTCGACTGTAGCAGCTTCTTCATTCTAAAAGTTTTTTTGGATTCTGTCAACCGGAAAATTCGCCAAATCCGAGGTTATCGAATTGGTTTTGCATGTTTCTAACAACTATGTGCATCTTGCTTTAGCATTCTTGTTGCAAAATTTATATAGTTTGCACGATATGAGCCTGAAAATTTTATTGAAAATCACGTTTTATTTTTTCCCACTTGTACGACGTACAACGTATGTGATATACTCGTGTCAGGTAATCGGCTGTGGCAGCGCACAGACATTCCGTTAATACAGTTTTCAGAATGGAGATTACTTGACTATGAACGATCTTATCATTAAATCCATTGACAAAATCATCAGTGGCGATATCAACAAGGGCATCATCCCCGGCGATACCATCATCGTGCGTGACGGCAAGATTGCGCAGATCGGCTTTGAAAACGAAGTTGACAAGTCCGGCATCGAGACTGTTGTCGACGTCGACGGCCAGATTGTCTGCCCGGGCTTCATCGACTGCCACGTTCACAATACGCTCGACGACTATGCTCCGCAGCGCGGCGCTGTCGGCTGCTATGCTGACGCTTTGTACGGCGGCACCACCAGCATCGTCTCCGAAGGCGAGCAGGGCCCCGGCTGGCCCCGTTTCTATGATGACCCCATCGGCTGTAAGGCCGCTGCGATCATGTCCAAGCGTGTATTCGACCATTTCCGTCCGGGCGGAGCCATGAAGGTTCATGGCGGCGCGCTGGTTCTGGTGCACGGTCTGACCGAGCAGGACTTCAAGGAAATGCACGACGCAGGCGTGTGGCTGATTGCTGAAATCGGCGGCGGCGGCCTGTCTGACCCGGCAGAGGTTGAGCCGATGCTCGAGTGGGCCAGAAAGTACGACTTCTTCTATTCTGTCCATCTGGCGCCCCCCTCCATCCCCGGTTCGTCCTGGGTCACCTCCGAGGCTATCATGAAGCTGCGCCCGAACAAGGTTGCCCATACCAACGGCGGCTCCACCGCAGTTTCCTTCGACCACATCCAGCGTCTGATGGACGAAAGCGACATTCCGCTGGAGCTGGTTGTCAACGGCAACTTTGTCAACTTCAACAAGATGATGAAGCACATGAACGCCAAGAACGAGCTCAACCGTATGGTCTTCGGCAGCGACGCGCCCACCGGCCAGGCATCTCTGCCCGGCGCAATCAACCGCGCAATCGTCAAGGCTTCCTCTCTGAACGACGTTCCGGCATGGAAGTGCATCAGCATGGCCACCGGCAACGCAGCAGACCTCTATGGTCTGAACACCGGCAAGATCGAAGTCGGCCGTGAGGCTGACCTGCAGGTCATCGACTGCCCGCCGGGATCCTGCGGCACCGACGCTCTGAAGGCCATCGAGTGCGGCGACCCGTTCGGCAACTCCATGGTCATCGTCGACGGCAGAATCATCGCCTTCCGCGGCCACGATTCCCGCCCGACCGCCCGTTACTGCTATGTCAACGGTCAGAAGGACTTCGTCTCCGGCATCACCGAGCACCTGTTCTTCCCGCCGCAGCCCGGCAGACATTACGAGGGCATGAGCGCACAGACCGGCTTCAAGCACAAATAATTCCGTCCTCTTCAGTCTCCGGGCGATTCGCTCGGAGACCTTTTTACCTGTGTGAAATTCTATATAAATTAGGAGTAGATAAACATGTTCAAACGACTCAGCGAGCTCCCGTGGTCCGATATCGAAGCGCTTGACCGCAAGCACCTTGCCTATGTGCTCCCGATCGGCTCCACGGAGCAGCATGGCCGTCATCTGCCGGTCGGCACGGACGATCTTATTTTGCAGACCTCCCTAGACGGCCTGGAAAAGCATCTTGACATGCGCAACACGTTCCTGCGTCTTCCTGCCTTGCACTATGGCAACAGCTTTGAGCATCTGGACTTTGCCGGCACCATGACACTGCGCACAACGACGATTCTCGCCGTAATCGAGGACCTTCTGTTCTGCATGAAAAAGCATGGCGTAAAGTATCTCGTCATTGTCAACTCTCATGGCGGTAACGCACCGATTCTGCATGCGCAGTCGCAGGAATGGGAGCAGCTTTTCGGCATTCGGATTTTTAACATCGACTATTTTGGATCCGACTTTTTTGCCGGCGCGCAGGAATTTCTCGAAACGCCCGTCAATCTCGACATTCACGGCGGCGAAATTGAAACATCCTACTTTGAACATGTGATGCCGGACCTCATTCATACCGACCGGCTCAGCCCGGAAAAGGACGTTCTGTGCGGTCTGAAGGATTATTACTACGGCTGGCTCTCGCGCGACCTGTCGGAAAACAACGGTCTGATCGGCGGCGCATCGAGAAGCACGCAGGAAACCGGCGAAAAGCTCTGGAACTACATGCAGGAAAAGCTCGCGTTCTATTTCCACCAGTTCGACGACGAGCTGGACGCAGCAAGCAACTGATTGACATTTCATAAGGAGGATTCTGACAATGCCCTTGCAGCCCTTTAAAGCAACCGTTCCCCAGGATGGAAAGAGCTGGTGGCTTCGGCTCGGTAAAGAAAACCTTCCCGATAAGTTTATTTTCACCCTGCTTCTGGACATGCAGCCCGAGCATTTTCTGCATCGCATGCAGGATGTGCAGATTCTGAGCCAGTTCGGCGAATACACCGTCTACAGCGGTGTGTTTGAGGGCGAGCGCCTTGGTCTTCTGTACCACGGAAGCGGCTCGTTCTCCGTCTCGACGGCCATCGACGAGCTTGCCATGCTCGGCGCAAAGGCGATTTTGCGCGTCGGCAATTCCGGCGGCATGCGCAGCGACCTGCGCGTCGGCGATATCGTCGTCTGCTCCGGCGGCATCCGGGAAGACCGCGTCACGCTGGACTACGTTCCCCTGGAGTATCCGGCCATTCCGAGCCGCAAGATGGTACAGGCCGAAATTGAAGCCTGTGAATCGCTCGGCGTTGCCTACAAGGAGGGCCTGACGCTCTCCGCCGGTACCATGTATCCCGGCAGCGGCTTTGAAACCGCGCGCGGCGTTCTGGATCAGAGCGTGCTCGACCGCGTTCATCTGTGGAAAAAGGTCGGCGCGGCAAACGTCGACATTGAAACGACCACCGTTCTGACGATGACGCGCCTTTACGACATGCACGGCGGCGCGTTGCTCGGCATCGGCAACGACACAAGCTCCGGCGAAGGAGAATTTCTGGACGAGGCCGTCATCGACCGCATGGCGCACCTGGGTCTGAAAACCCTGCACAATTTAAAAATCTGACAACGCAACAGCGCCCGAAGCAAATAGCTTCGGGCGCTGTTCACTAATCTCGTAGAGTTTTGCCCCGCAGGGCGAAATAAAATCTGAATTTATGTTATCCGGTGGCTTCGCCGACTGGAAACATATTGCTTGCCTTGCAAGTGTGAGCCTTTTGCGCGCAATGCAAAAGGCTTGCGCGCAGTCGAGATGCAGCTTTTTGGAAAGATATGCCCGAAGCCGGATGGCTTCGGGCGCTTGTCTTACAGATTTTCCGGAGACCAGAACTCCAGGCCCCGCGCTTTCTTCTCTTCATCGATCTTATGCAGGTTGGCAAGACCCTCGAACACGATATCAATCGCATGGTCCTGTCCGTCGCCTGCCGTAAAGCCTTCGTTGGTGAAAACGTTGTTGTCCACCGAAATGACGGCGCCGCCGCGGCGGCCAAAGAGGCTGCAAAGCGTGACAATCGCCGCAGATTCACGGTCACAGTACATGACGCCCGCGCGGTTATAGTAGTCGACGATGTTCAGATGCTCGTCCTGGAAATAGCTGCCCACGGACGGATGGCCGGTCGAGAGATACTCACTGTCCTGTGAGCGGCCGACGCCGACGCGGTAGCGGTACTTGAGGTCTTCCGCCGCCTTCACAAACGACGTCACCAGCTCATAGCTGCAAACGGCCGGATAGTTGGGCGTCACATAGGCCTTCGTCATGCCCTCGTCGCGCACAACGCCACTGGCGATGACCACATCGCCCGAGTGCAGCTTTTCACTGATCGCCATGCCGCCGCCAAGGCGCAGGAAGGTGTTGGCCTTGCTGTTCTGCATGAACTCCACGAGAATCAGCTCCGCTTCCGGGCTGCCACTGCCGCCGGAGACAATGCTGATATGCGCGCCCTTGTAGTAGCCGGAATACGTCGTAAACATACCGGACTGTCCGGCAAGCACGCGGTTTTCCAGACGGCGGCTCAGAAGCTCCGCGGGGTCTCCTCCATAATCGAGCAGCGGATCGCGGACCGTCATGATGACATAGTCGCCGACAAGATCGCCATCGATCTTCGTCAGAGCCGGCTTGCCGCCGATGACGAAGCCGCCGGGTGCGAGCTGATCTGCATAGTCATATTTGGAAATAATTTTCTGAAATTTGGGTTCCATTTTTGTTTCCTCCCATCTTCAATTAAAGAACAACGTCAACCTTGCTGCCGCGAACCGTCGGCAGGCCATCTTCCTGATACACGCCCGCGTGGCCGTGCATATAAATATCGCTTGCGCGCAGCGGCATAACGGACGACAGATACGTCATGATGCAGGCAAAGACCAGCGAAATGAGGCTCTCGCTGACGCTCTTTTTCAGGCACAGCGATCTGACGCCCGGCTCGTCCGCCACCACGGCCTCGTCGTCTGTGATGACCAGCACCGGCCGCTCCAGCTTTTGCAGCACAAACAGAATTTCCTTTGCCCGCGAGAGGCACCGGCCCTTCGACGGAACCAGAAGCACCGACGGAAGCCGGTGCGTATCCACGCTGAAGAACGTCTGATGCGCAAACTCTTCAATGTCCTGCGACAAGACGCTGTAGCCCTGCGCCTCCAGCACCTTGGAAACGCCGAAGTCTGCCGCGCCGCGGCACGGGCCCGCGCCAAAAAACTCCATGCGCTCGCATTTGCTGCAAAGATCTGCAAACTTCCGCAGAACCGCGTCTCCGCGCGTGAACGCATCTTCAATCACATCAGGCAGCTGCTGCAATTCCTGCTCCACCGCCGCGGCCTCGTCCTTTGTCATGGTGCCGCGCACCTGCGCCATATGCAGCGCAAACAGATAAAGACCCACAACCGGCAGCGCAAAGCTGCGGATGCCGGGAACCGGAATGGGCGAGGGCTCAAATGCAGGAACCGGCGCATGCAGAATGTAATCCACCGCTTTTCCCACGCGCGAGTTGGGCTTTGCCGTGATGGCCATGCTGATGGTGCCGGCCGCGTGCATCGCCATGGAAGCCTCTACGCTTCTGGCCGCTTCGCCGCTGTTGGAAATGCAGATTGTAAGCGTGCGCGCTGCGCGCGTCCGGTCCAGGCACGGCGCTGCATACCTGGACGCCTGCATCGCGTTGAGAGGATATGCCGGAACGCCTGCGTACTCCCAGAACGACTGCGCTGCGCATACAGCTGCGTTCAAAGAGTCGCCGCTTCCGTAGATATAAATACAGTCAATGTTCCGGATAATTTCATCGCTCAGAACGCTCTGTGCCTGCGCACGCAGCGGCGCGATCACTTCCCGGATCAGAGAAGGGTAGGAAAGCGTCTCTTTGAGCATGTAGTTTTCTGCCATCATGTCGTCCTCCCTCAGATTCTGGTGGCCGGGAGCGCGGCAAGGCGCGCTTCTGCCTGCTTGCGGAACGCCGCGTCCATGAGAGGCGGCACGCCCCACTGCTCAATGATGAACGACGCGGAAACAGCCGCGCAGCGCGCAGCGTAGGCGATATCGCCCTCGGACTCACAATAGCCGACCAAGAAGCCGCCCGTAGAGGAATTGCCGCCGCCGGTCACGTCCACCACATTGGCAGGCGCCGCTGGAATCTCCCAGACTGCGCCGTCCTTGGCTGCCAGCGCGCCCTTTGCTCCCATGCGCAGAATCACGTTATCTGCATGCATCTGCCGCAGCACGTCCACCACGCGTAGAGGCTCTGTTTCGCCGGTGATGCGCTTTCCCTCAGTCAGGTTCAAAGAGAACAGGTCCACATAGCTGAGCCGGTCTGCAATCGCGTCCTTGCACTCGTGCACCGCCGCGTTGCCCGCAATCTCCCAGCAGGAAATCCCGGAGTAGGAGCCGAGCCAGTTTTTCGCCTGCTCCCAGTACGGCTCATCCACGTCCTTGAAAAAATACATGCCCTTTGCTGTCCGGTAGCGCTCTGGAATATCCGTAAACCGGGAGAGCATCTCATAGTGGCTGCCGCAGCCGGGCAGCAGGAGCTCTTCGCGCTCGCCGTCTTCAAAGTAGTGAATTTTTGCGTGGCAGGTGTTCTTCTCTTTGAGCACCGTTGCCATATCGATCTGGTTGTCCCGGAACCACTTGCTGTACGTTTCCTCAAAGTCTGGTCCGATCAGGCAGCAAAAGCCCACCTGATCCGACCACACGCGCGTGCCGGCAACCGTGTAGGTTCCGCCGCCAAGCTGGTTCAGCTTTGTCGCACCCCACGGGAAATACACATCATCAATGATCATCTGCGTCAGTGTAAAATACTGCGTCTGATTCATAACTGTCTCCTTTCCGTCAACTCATTAGACGAACGACATTATACGATATAATTTTATTCGATTTGCAATCCACTGTCAACGATATTCCAGATAGCACACGTCAAAAATAGAACTATAATTTTGTGGATTCTGCCTATTTCTTTTTTCAGCCGCAGCGCCGGGCCTCTTTTAACTTGCTTTTCAAAAGAACGGGTGTTAGTATAATGTCGTACAACTAAACAGTTGCGGTTTTAAGAGGAGGTAAACAATGGATTCTTACGAACGTGTACTCGGCTGCTTCTATGGCGCCGCGATCGGCGACGCGATGGGCGCCGCGACCGAAACCATGACGCCGCAGATGATTCTGGACCGCTACGGTGCCTATGTCGACCAGCTCCTCGCGCCCGGCGATGGAACCTTTTCCGCAGGCTGCCCGGCCGGCTTCGTCACGGACGATTTTTCCCTGGCCTATTTTACGGCGCTGGAAATTCTCAAAGCGCCGGACGGCCCGATCTGTGATACGACGGCGCAGACGGCGCTGATCAACTGGTCCGGACATCCGGAGTATTTCTGCTTCGCAGGCCCGAGCACCAGCGTCGCAATCAAGAAGATTCTCGGGGAACCGGTCCCGCAGCCCCCGGTCATTCCGGCCTGCGACAATTCCCGCGCGTCCAACGGCTCGGCTATGAAAATTTTCCCGGCCGGACTGAAAAATCCCGGCCATCCGGAACGCGCCGTCCAGGACGCAATCACGCTCTGCAAGCCAACGCATGACAATGCCGCCTCTCTTTCTGCGGCCTGCGCCATCGCCGCGGCCGTCAGCGCTGCCGTAACCGGCGCAAGCCTTCCGGAGGTATTTGACGCAGGCTTCTACGGCGCGCGCGAAGGCGCCCGGCACGGAAAGCCCGTCTCTGTTGCCAGTGTGGAAAAGCGGATGGAGCTTGCCATTTCCATCGCCCGCAAGGGTCTTGGCTGGGAACACACGATGCTGGAGCTCGGCGACGTCATCGGCGCAGGTCTGAGCGCAAATGAAGCGGTTCCCTGTGTGTTCGGCATTCTGGCCGCCACTGATGCAGATGCCCTGTCCGCCATCAAGATGGGCGTCAACATCGGAAACGACACCGATACCATCGCCACCATGGTCGGCGCAATTGCCGGCGCAATGCACGGCGCGTCCGTTTTCCCAGAAGAAATGTGCAAAACCGTCGTATCCGTCAACAAGATGGACATTCCTGCCGCGGCGAAAGCCTTTACGGAGGTGTTTTACGGATGAGCAAGCCATATCTTGTCGCGCTCGGTACCGCGTGCTTCGATGAATACTACAGCGCAGACTCCTGGGTTTCCGAAGGCGATAAGCTTCTGGTCCACCCTATGGAGAAAAAGGCCGGCGGCATGGTCGCAAACGCGGCCAGCGTCATGGCAGGCTACGGAAACTCCGTCTATCTCGTCGACTTCATGAACAGCGGCGCAAGCAACCAGGAGCTCAAGGAAAACCTGGCGTCCTTCGGCCTGAACACCTCGCACATTGTCACAGACGACCGTCTGCCGGATGCAAAGTGCATCATCGTCCTGACGCCGAAGGAGCGGACCATTTTTGTCCTCGACTTCCCGCGCCCCAAGCGCGTTCTGCCGCCTCAGACGCAGGCGCTTCTGGAAAACGCCGCATACATCTACACAACGATGGCCGAAATCCGCCGCTTTGAAAACTACGAAGCGCTGCTTGACAGCTGGCGCGGCGCAGGCGCGAAGATCGTCTTCGATCTGGAATCGACCACCTTTGAAGATTCGTCCGATGCGCTGTTCTCGAAGGCAGACGTACTGCTTTTCAACGACATTGGTCTTGAAAAATACGCGGCCGGACGCGATCCGGACGCCTGCATTCAGGCGCTTCTGGACGACGGCTGCACTGCCGTTGTCACAACGCTCGGCGCTGACGGGTGCGACTGCCGTACGAAAGACTGCCATGTGCGCCTGCCGGGGCACATGGTCTCCGTGGTCGACACGACCGGCGCGGGCGATACGTTTAACGCAAGCTTTACCCACTGCCTGCTGCACGGCATGGATCCGGAATCCGCCGCAAAATTTTCCAACGCAGCCGCAGCCCGCGCTGTGACCATTCTCGGTCCGCGCGGCGGCGTTGCACCGGTTTCGGAAGTAGAAGCGTTTCTTGCGCAACATCAATAAAGAAAGGGAGATATCTATGGCTACAACAAAACCGATTTCCATCAAAGACTTTGACTTTACTCCGTATGGCCGCTACTGGGACCTGCACAAAGAGCGCGGCGTCAAAACAGAAAAATACGAGGCGTATATGACCATCGATCCTCCCGTGGAGCGGGCGCTGCGCTTCGGTCTGACCGTCTGCGACAATGGCGACACCTTTGAGGTAGACTCCATGGAGCGCCATATGTCAACCGAAGAGGTTCTCTTTGCCGGCGACAAGCCCATCATTCTGAGCATCGCCAACAGTGATCCCTACGGCATGCCGCAGGCGAAGGACGTTGTTTCGCTTCTGATGGAGCCGGGCGATCTGGTCGTCATGAAGCGCGGCATCTGGCACGACGCCTGTCATGCCGTCGAGGGCCACGCGCAGTACTATTTTCTGTCCTATAGCAACGGCGATCCCGACGAGACCGCCTGGAAGCAGATTCAGCCTGCCGCCGTGCAGGTTGCACTTTGAGAGGAGGCCGTCTACAATGAAACAGGTAAAAGCCATTCATGCCACCCCGGAAAACTTCAAGGACTTCGGCGTCGTCACGCGCCTGACCGACAACGACTGCTTCCAGGGCGAGGGCTGGAAATGCTGGATGACAGACGATGTGTGTATGGATCAGCCTGCGCACTTTGGCATGACCTATGTCAAAACCTATCCGCCCTATGAGGTTGCTTCCATGGAGCGCCACACGAAGACGAAAGAGCTGATGGTCTGTGGCGAGGACCGCCCGATTGTCGTGGCGCTTGCCAATACCGACCCGTCCGGCCACGCTCACGCTGAGGACGTGCGCGCCTTCATCATTGAGCCGGGCGAGATTCTGGTCATCAACAAGGGCATCTGGCACGACGCCTGCCGCGCGCTCGATGCACCGACCTTCTATTATTTCCTGTCTCTGGAGACGGACGAGCCTGCCGTTTTCCAGCCGCTCGACGGCGGCCCGGTGGAAATCGTACTGTAAGCAAAAAGGAGAACGCCATGAAAACGCTGCTTATCAAAAACATTTCTCAGCTCGTCTCGTGTGACGACGCCGACACCGTCTATCAGAACGTCGACCTCTATGCAGAAGACGGCGTCATCCGCGCCATCGGCCCAAATCTCGACAAGACCGCCGATGAGACCATTGACGCGAGCCACATGCTCTGCTATCCAGGTCTGATCAACACGCACCATCATCTGTACCAGCAGTTCTCCCGCAACCTGCCGCAGGTGCAGAACATGGAGCTGTTCGACTGGCTCAAGACTCTCTATGAAATCTGGAAAAACCTTGACACCAACGTCATCCGCCTGTCGAGCCTGACGGGCATGGGTGAGCTTATGAAGCACGGCTGCACAACCTGCTTCGATCACCACTATGTCTTCCCGGCCGGCTCCGGCGACCTTATCGGCACACAGTTTGAGGCTGCCTCTGAGCTCGGCATCCGCATGCACTGCTCGCGCGGTTCGATGGATCTGTCCGTCAAGGACGGCGGCCTTCCCCCCGATTCCGTGGTGCAGACAGTAGACGAAATTATGAAGGACTCCGCGCGCCTGATCGAAACCTATCATGATGCTTCCTTCGGCTCCATGCGCCAGGTGGCGCTGGCTCCCTGCTCGCCGTTTTCTGTTTCGGCCGAGCTCCTGCGCCAGAGCGCCATTCTCGCCCGGCAGTACCATGTCCGGCTGCATACGCACCTGTGCGAGACCAGGGACGAAGAAAACTACATGCTCGAGCGCGAAGGCATGCGCCCGCTGGCGTTCATGCAGACGCTCGGCTGGGTCGGACCCGACGTGTGGTACGCGCATGGCATTCACTTTAACGACGAAGAGCTGAAGCTGCTGGCAGATACGGGTACCGGCGTGTGCCACTGCCCGATTTCCAACATGAAGCTTGCCTCCGGCATTGCCCGGATTCCGGAAATGCTCAAGCTCGGCGTGCCGGTCGGTCTGGGTGTGGACGGCTCCGCATCCAACGACGGCTCGAGCCTGATGGAAGAGCTCCGCGTGGCATTCCTGCTGCACCGGCTCAATTCCAGCCGCGAAGCGCCCTCCGGCTACGATTTCCTGAAGATGGCCACGTGCGGCAGCGCAAAGCTTCTCGGCCGCGATGACATCGGAAGCCTTGCCACCGGCAAGTGCTGCGATCTGTTCCTGATCGACAGCCGCAGAATGGAGCTCACCGGCGCCTGCTATGATCCCAAGTCCGTTCTGGCGACCGTCGGCGTCCGTGGTCCTGTCGACTACACCGTGGTGCACGGCAACGTCACCGTCAAGCAGGGCCGCCTTGCCACCATCGACGAAGAAAAGACCGCCCGCGACGCGCAGGCTGTCTGTGACAAATATCTCAACATGTAACACCTGCAAACCGGACGGTGCTGCTGCTCCGTCCGGTTTTTGTGTTCGCAGAAGAAAGTTGGACCGCTATGAAAAAGAAATTGTCCATGTTATACATTTTGCTCGCCGGCTCCCTCTGGGGAAGCATGGGCGTCTATGTGCGCAAAATGAACGCCTACGGGCTGAGCGCCCTGGAAATTGTTCAGATCCGGATCACGTTGAGCCTGATTTTTGTCGGGGTGTATCTGCTGCTGTTCCACAGGGAATACCTGAGAATCCGCCTGAAGGACCTCTGGTGCTTCATTGGAACAGGGCTTGTCAGCCAGCTGGCCTTTTCCTGGTTCGACTTTACCGGCATGACCATCACAAGCCTCAGCGTCATGAGCGTTCTGCTGGCAACCGCGCCGATTTTCGTCATGCTTCTGAGTCTGATTCTGTTCCATGAGAAGCTGACGCGCCGGAAGGTTCTGGCCCTTCTGATCACCTTTTCCGGCTGCTTCCTGGTCTCCGGCATCGGTACGGCCGCGCAGGCTCCGCTCAAAGGCATTTTGTTCGGTCTGGCCTCCGGTTTTACCTATGCGCTCTATTCCATTTTCAGCCGTTATGCCCTGCAAAAGGGCTATTCTTCCTGGACCATCAACTTCTATACCTACCTCACCTGCTCGGTGGGCTGCGCCTTTTTGTGCAACTGGAAGCTGATTGGCCAAGCGGTAACGCTTGGTGCCTCTGCCGTTGCCTGGATGATCGCCATGGCGTTTTTTACCTGCTTCCTCGCCTTTATTCTCTATACCAAGGGTCTGGAGCAGGTAGAGTCCAGTCAGGCCTCCATCCTTGCCTCCGTTGAACCGATCGTAGCAACGATTCTCGGTGCCATCTGCTTCCAGGAATACATCACCGTTTCCGGCATCATCGGCATCGCGCTGTTCCTGGTTGGCCTGTTTGTCCTGATTTACAAACAGTAACGCCGCTTATAAAGGAAAACAGCTGTCCCTTTCAAGGGGCAGCTGCTTTTTTCAGATATAGTGTCCCGTTACGCTCTGCTTGCAGCGCCTTACTTCCTCCGGCGTGCCGCTGACAACAATTCTTCCGCCGTCATTTCCGCCGCCGGGTCCCATGTCGATCATAAAATCCGCGTTGCGGATCAGGTCCAGATCGTGCTCGATGACAAGAACCGTTGCACCGCTGGCAATGAGCCGCTGGAATACAGAAAGAAGCGTCTGCACATCAAGCGGGTGCAGACCGATGGTTGGCTCGTCGAAGACAAAAACGGTGTCCTCCTGTCCCTTGCCCATCTCGCTTGCAAGCTTCAGCCGCTGCGCCTCGCCGCCGGACAAGCTCGGCGTGGCTTCCCCGAGCGTCAGATAGCCAAGACCAAGACCGCAAAGCGTTTGCAGCCGCCTTTGCACAAGGCTCAGATCCTGACAGGCCTCCTTCGCCTGCTCCACGCTCATTTCCATCAGCGCCGGGAGCGTCTGACGCACGCCGTCCTTACGCTCGCGCGCCACCATCGACGCTTCCCTGCAATAGCGTGAGCCGCCGCAGTCCGGGCAGACGATCTCCACATCGGGCAGGAACTGAATATCCAGACTGATGGAGCCCGTGCCGTCGCAGGTGGGGCAGCGCAGCTTGCTCCTCCCGAACGGGAGGATTTTCCCCGCCGCGGCGGGGCTTCTCTGCGCTTTGAGCCTGCGCTTTTTCGCGTTGCCCCCACGTTGGCGCAACGTTGGCTTTTCCTGTTGTGCCGTGCACACACCTCGCAGCCTGCTCGGAAAGCCGCACACAGCGGCGACACGCGCCTCACGGCGCGCTGCGGGTGCTCGACACACCCACAGGGTCGAAAGGGTCGATTTTTTCCACGGTGGGAAGATCGGCACCATCGACCCTTTTCAGGCAGATCAGGCGTTCTCCGTTGCTCTTTCGAAACGAGACGAAAATGCCGTTTTGCCTTAGAGTATCAACGCTTTTTCGGATTTGATGTGAGAAGCTGTTCGGTGTCCAGTCCTCGTTTCCGGCAGGGTCGATCTTTTCCAAGAGCGCTTTTGCAGGGGCGCTGATTTCAGACTCTTTTTGCAGAAGTTCAGAGAGAAGATTTTCAATCTGAAGCGTTGAAATCTTAGAAGCGCCGCTGCAAGTTTTGCTGTCCTCAAGCAGTTTCCAGACGTGATCTTCCTCACCGAATTCGAGTTTCAAAGTCCGGTCCGGGATGT
>OIXA01002236.1_pt1 | contig 22737 bp, 14 predicted proteins | sample 1587721 | NCBI WGS metagenome assembly OIXA01 (sample SAMEA3888900, study PRJEB22519) | human gut metagenome | biome: human gut; feature: human-associated habitat; material: faeces | place: Denmark | collected 2013
AGACGCTGGAGTGCTTAAAGAAAGGCGGAAGAGTGACACCGGCGGCAGCGGCGTTGGGATCTGTGTTTCATATTAAGCCGATCCTGAAGCTGCAGACAGGAAAGCTGGACTCCTTTAAGAAATGTCACGGGATCGTAAAAGCAAAGAAGGCGGCCATCGAGGCCATGCAGGCGGAGATCCGGGATAATTTTCAGGACGCGTTAAACGACGGCGCCCTTCACCTTCTGGCGGCCTCCAGCGGAACGGACGAGGAGAATGCGGCATGGGTCGAGGAGATCAGGGAGGCATTTCCGGGCGTTCCGCTTCTCTATGATAATCTGTCCCTCGGCGTATCCTGCCATATCGGACCGGGCGGAATGGGAATCGGGTGCGCGGTGGCACCGGATTATAAGAGAGTGTAATGCCGGGGATATGGTTCTTTTGCAGAATGTGCGCCGGGTAGAAGCTGATTGTGGAATTCGATAAGAGTTTCAGATAGAAGTTGTAAGCTCTGTGAGTGTTGCGTGTATACAAAATTTGTCTTATAATAGAAGACAGACCATAAAAAATGAATGTTGTTTTGCACACCGGAGAACACAATTCTGCAGCAGGGCGAAGGTTTGCTGGCAGGGAGGTGCAGGTGCGCATAGAAGGAGGTAACGATGGAATACCGCAGATTTGGAAATACGATCGTAGCAAGGATCGATCAGGGTGAGGATGTTCTGGAGAAGATGAAGCGCATCGCGATGCTCGAGGATGTAAAACTCGCGAGTGTCAGCGCACTTGGAACTTTTTCATCCATGACGGTCGGCATCTATGACCTCGAAAAACGTCAGTTTATGGGGAATGATTTCGAGGGAATGTTTGAGATCGTTTCCTTTATAGGAACCATCAACACGATGGACGGAAAGTATTACAGCCACATCCACGCGGCGGCAGCCGACGCGAAGGGCAATGTGTACGGCGGGCATTTAAGTCATGGCATTATCGGAGCGACCTGCGAGATGGTGATTACGGTGATTGACGGAGTTGTGGACCGCGTAAAGGATGAGGAGACAGGACTCAATATCTTTAACTTTAAGTGTTAAAGTGCAGAAAGGTAACTGTGAAGGTACTGAATCGTTACATATTTTCGTGAAATGTGATAAGAGATAAGAATAGATCGATAAGGAGCAGGCTATGGAACAGATGATTCCGGGATTTCTGGAAGAAATGTTGAAAAAACAGTATGGAGAGGACGTTTTCGCGAAGATCCTCGCGGGATATCAGGTGAGACGTCCGGTGACACTCCGGGTCAATCCCTTAAAGGCGGACCGGAACACGGTAGAACAGGCACTTACCGGTGCAAGAATCGCGTTTAAAAATGTATCATGGTATGAGGATGCGATGATCATCGAGGACGCAAGGGAGCCGGAGATCCAGGAACTTCCGATCTACAAGGAAGGCGGAATCTATCTCCAGAGCCTTTCCTCCATGCTGCCGCCGCTGTTTCTCGGCCCAAAGGTTGGAGAGTCCGTCCTCGATATGGCTGCCGCCCCGGGCGGAAAGACGACCCAGATGGCGGCGATGACGGGAAATCAGGCGCAGATCACGGCCTGTGAGAAGAATAAGGCGCGGTCAGAAAAGTTAAAATACAATCTGGAAAAACAGGGGGCATCGGGAACCTACGTGATGGTGGAGGACGCAAGAAAGCTCGACGATTTCTTTTCCTTCGACCGGATCCTCTTAGACGCGCCCTGCAGCGGAAGCGGAACCGTAGAAGTGCGGGACGGCGTCTGCCGGACAAAGATCTCAAAGGAACTTGTGGAAAGATCTGCGAGAACGCAGGAAGAACTGTTAAAAAAAGCGCTGAAGCTGTTAAAATCCGGCCATGAGATGGTCTACTCCACCTGCTCGATCTTAAAAGAGGAGAACGAAGGTCTCTTAAAGCGCGTGTTAAAGAGTGCAGGCGGAGAGCTTGTACCGATCGGGGAAGATTGGACGAAGGAACTTCCGTTACTTCCGAACGCGATGCCGGGAACGCTCCTCGTGGGACCGAATGAACTGTTTGAGGGATTTTTTGTGGCGAAGATCAGAAAAAAATAGAAGCTCCGCGAGGAACTTCTATTTTTTTGCAAAAAACGCTTTAAGCTTTTATGCCGCCCTGCGGTTCTCAACCTCGATCCGTTTCAGCTCAGGCATGATCGTGATCAGCATCGTGAGAATGCAGGCGGTTCCGCCGATGACATTGGAGACCGGCTCAGCGAGGAATACGCCGTCGGTTCCCATATGCATGACGTAGGGGAGAAAGTAGGTCAGCGGTACAACGATGAATACCTTGCGGAGCAGGGAGAAGAAGATCGCAAAGACCTTCTTATTCAGGGATTTAAATACCGCCTGACCGATGTACTGGAGGTCCATAAAGATAAAAGCTGCAAAATACATGTTCAGCGCCGGAACTGCATCCTGGATCAGCGCCGCGTCCGAGCTGAAAATGCGGATCAGCGTTTCCGGGATGAGGATGATCATGCTCCACATGACGGCCGTGTAGCCGAAAACAAGGAGACTCATGATCAGAATGGATTTCCGCACGCGTCCCGGTCTGCGGGCACCGTAGTTGTAGCTCAGGATCGGGGAGGTTCCCTCTACCATGGCGTGAATCGGAGTCTCAACAAGCTGGCGCACACTGGAGATGATGGTCATGACGGAGATATAGATATCACCGCCGGTGACGGAAAGAATATTGTTGCAGCAGATCGTCACGAGACTGTTTGTGAGCTGCATGATAAATCCGGCAGCGCCGAGGCTGAGGATATTTTTCGCGTGTCCGGTACATTCCGGGATCTCATTCTTATGAAGGAACCGCAGCTTCAACTCGGATTTTTTCGTGAGGAAAAACACGACGAAGGCGGCAGACAGGCACTGGGAGATCACGGTGGCGATGGCCGCGCCGCGGACGCCGAGTCCGAGGGCAAAAATAAAGAGCGGATCAAGCACAAGGTTCGTTCCGGCACCGATCGCGACGGATAACATGCCGATGCTGGAGTAGCCCTGGGCGTTGATAAACGGGTTCATGCCGACCGCGATCATCGACGGCAGGGTTCCGATCAGATAGAGCATCATATACGGATAAGCGTAAACGATGGCCTCAGCGGAAGCGCCGAAGAGGATCAGGATCGGGCGGGCGAAGAGGAAGCCGACCGCCATCAGGATCACCGCGCAGACACTGAGCATTGTAAAAGAAGTGTTCATAATGCGCCTTGCTGTGTCAGGGTCCTTCTTCCCGCGGAAGATCGAGAAGAGCGGCGCACCGCCGGTCCCAAAGAGGTTGCTGAAGGCTGTGATGATGACAATGATCGGAAAACATAAGCCGACCGCGCCGAGAGCGGCTGTTCCGATCTCCGGGATCCGCGCGATGTAGATGCGGTCCACAATATTATATAGAAGGTTTAAGATCTGGGCAACCAGCATGGGGAGCGCGGCTCCGAGGATATTGCCCGTTATGGTTCCGTTTTCAAAATCAATACGTTTCATATGTATGGTAGCTTTCCGTTACTTTTCATGGGTAGGAATTTTCTGAACTGAAAATTCCGTATGATACCGTTATGACCGCGGATTTTGCCGATTCGGAATGCGAAGCATCGGCAAAATCCTGTTACAGTGCGCGGGCATGGAGTGCCCATGTACTGTAACAGATTTCCTGTAACGATTCGATCCTTTCTAAATTTTTTCTTGCGTTTCAAGTATAGCATCCCCTATAATATATGTAAATTATTGTTTTTGTATAGAAATACAATAAATATTATATAATATAAAAAGATTCTTTACATTCAAACCATGATTGTTACGATCCGAGATCCGGATCCCACAATTCGCACTGTTGCGGGAGTGGAGGTCTGCAGATCGCCGGTCAGAAGGAGAGACTATGGAGATCAGACAGTTAGAATACTTCCGGGCCATCGTTGACGCCGGAACCATCAGCGGAGCGGCGAGGGAGCTTCATATGACACAGCCGCCGTTAAGCTACCAGATGAAAATGCTGGAGGAGGAACTTCAGGTGCCGCTTTTTATCCGCGGCATGAAGCATATAACACTGACGGAGGCGGGAAAAACGCTCTACGAACAGGCGGGAAAGATCCTGATGCTCTCGGAGGTAACGAAGCGGGAGGTCATAAAATCAAGTCAGGCGGCGACGATCCATATCGGAATGACTCCGTCCACCGTGTCCATGATGTCCCATTACCTGATGCGTTTTGCAAAAAGCCATCCCAATATCCATTTTGATATCCACGAGGGATCCACATTCACGATGAGGGATCAGCTTGAGAACCGGATCCTTGACCTCACGACCCTGCGCACGCCAATTACGTTAAGGGGCTGTGAGACAAAAACTCTGGCTGAGGAACGCCTTCTCGCCATGGCAGTTCCGGAGTTCCCTCTTTTAAAAGGACGCACATCGCTCCATCTGCAGGAGCTCTCGGAACAGCCCCTGATCCTGTCCCACCGGTTTCAGAAATATATCACCTCGAAGTTTGAGGAGGCGGGACTTGTCTGCGATATCTACCTTGCCTGTGAGGATGCAAGGACCGCGATCACGATGGCGGAACGGGGAATGGGGATCGCGATCCTGCCGACTTCGATGCTGGAACTTTCTGATAAGCTGAAAGCATGTGAGGTCTGTGATGCTGATTTTACAACAGAGGTCCTTCTCGCCTGGAGAAAAAGTCGAATTTCGTCGGAAATACAGGAATTTCTGAAATTTTGGAATTAAGAAATGTATTCGTGAAATGCATGAATCTTGAAAATAATCTTGCAAACATCTTTTACAGGCAGATTATACGAGTAATTTTCTGAAAAATGTGCCATAATAAGAAATAATGAAAAGCTTCATATTATAAAACATGTCAGATGCAGAGAGCCTGACAGAACAGGAGAAGAATCGTTCATGAAGTATGATCTGGAACATTATGGGCAATATTTAACAGAATGCGAGAAAAGTAAAAATACGATCGAAAAGTATCTGAGGGATGTGCGGAATTTCCTGATATTTTCAGGGGAACGGGAGCTGAGCAAGGAGATCATCTTGGAGTATAAAAAGCTTCTCGTAGAAAAATACCGGACGTCCAGTGTAAATTCCATGCTGATTGCGGTGAATGGGTATCTGAGCTGGATCGGCCGGGACGATCTCCGGGTCCGTGTGTGCAGAACGCAGAGACGGATCTTTCGTGAGGAGGAGAGGGAACTGACGCGCGAAGAGTACCAGAGACTTCTTATGACTGCGAGACGGGAGAATCGCGAGCGCCTGTTCTGCATCCTTCAGACCATCGCGGGAACGGGGATGCGGATCGGAGAATTAAAATATCTGACAGCGGAGACTCTAAAGGAGCGAAAGATACGGATTGACTTTAAGGGCAAAGTTCGGATCATCCTGATCCCAAGGTCCCTTCTGATCCTTTTGAAAGACTACTGTCGAAAACAGAAGATCAGGGCGGGAAGTATTTTCCACTCAAGGAACGGGAGACCGCTGGACCGGAGAAATATATGGACGGAGATGAAAAGTCTCTGCGAGAGGGCAAAGGTGGCAGCAAGTAAAGTGTTTCCGCATAATCTGAGACATCTCTTCGCGAGATGCTTTTACGAAAGGGAACACGATCTCGCGCGATTGGCAGATTATCTTGGGCACAGCAGTATCGAGACAACGAGACGGTATACGATGATCACGAGCGAGGAGGCCTGCGCGAAGGATTTAGAGCTGGGACTGGTCCAAAGGGAGGAAGGGGGATCGGAAGGAAAGAAAGGTAATATGGAACAAAAGGGAAAAATAAAGGATCCGTCTGCGACATAATGTGTATTATGTCATGAACGGCTTATCTTAGATGATCCTGCATCGTTCTTACATGAAATTTACATGCTTTTACGCTTCCTAAAGTTAATTTAGAAAAGTGAACCGGTCTGCAAACCTGCTTCCAGGACTGTATGTTCTTTTGAAAATCATGTTAAAAAAACGCAAAAAAGTAAAAATCCCGGAATATCCATTGAAAACAAAGGGTTTTCGTGATATTATTTTTATGTATATATATGAATACAAGGGGGATTCGTTATGACATAATACACATTATGTCATGAACGGCTTTTTTGAATGAAAAAATGTATGATCGGAGAACGATACGGAAGTCTCGTGGTAATTGAAAAAGTGAAGATTCCGGGAAAACCGAAAACCTATTGGCGGTGCCGGTGTGACTGCGGGAATATATGCACCGTGGAAGATTCACACCTGAAAAATGGACACACGAAGAGCTGTGGATGCAGAAGGCGGATCCGACTCCAGGAAAAACGCCTCGATCTCACCGGACAGCGGTACGGCAGGCTTGTGGTTCTGGGACCTGCAGCGGAGCTGACAGAAAAAAAGGAAGGTACGATGGAGCAAAGTGGATCGTCCGAAGGTGATCGCGCGGATCGTCCGGGAAGGATGAGTGACTACTGGCTTTGCCAGTGTGACTGTGGAAAACAATGCATCTGCCGCAAAGAGAATCTCCGTTCCGGGGTCACAAGGAGCTGTGGCTGTCTTCAGGAAGCACAGAGAAAAGTAAATATGAAGAAAGCCATCCATTTTATGGACGGAACCTGTGTGGAGCGGATCGCGTGCAGAAAGACATTTTCCAATAATACTTCCGGTCACCGCGGAGTGTACAGAAGAGAAAACAACCGATGGAGAGCATCCATTGGCTTTCAGGGAAAGTCCTACAATCTTGGCAGCTTCGCAACCTATGAGGAGGCAGTTCAGGCGCGGCTGGACGCGGAAAAACGGTTATATGATCCATTTTTAGCGAAATACCGCGAAGAAAATTCCTGAGGACGCAGGGGAATCACAATACTGATAAAAACACTTCCAACCGCAGGAATACCGGGCAGCTTTGCTGCATAGAATGCAGTTTAGGGAGTGATTTTTATAAATTTTAAGGAACAAGGGGGAAAGGAGGGGCTTTGTGAGCATACAGAGGCAGAAGAATCTTGTGTGCAGCAATTGAAATATTGACTCACAGTAACTGTTCGACAGAGATACAGTTACGATCCACGATTCGAAAAAAAGGAGGAAAAGAGAGATGAAGAAGCGCGGAATGAAAAAACGTGTTCTGGCAGCACTCATGACGGCCTGTATGGTCGTTGGGTCTGTGCCGGGAGTGTCGTTGGCGGATGCTACTACAGATAACTCTGGAATAAGCTATACGCTTGATGGAGTTAAGACAACAGATAGCGCGAAAACGGCTATTACATTAAACAAAGAAGCAAAACCGGCCGGTGATGGCAAATATGACATTACATTAACGGTCGATGCAACCAAGGCAAAAGATCAAATTCAGGTAAAGCCTACAGAGGTTGCTTTTGTGTTGGATGCATCCGGATCTATGGCATGGTGTACGGATGAAACACATGACCACAGATCAGCAAGTGGTGGAAAAAGCTGTCGCTATAATCATGATTTATACGTTTCCCGGTGGACCACGGCAGTTGATGCAATTGATAATATGAGTAAAGAGCTGAAAGCTGCCGGAGTAAATTGTAGTTATATTCGTTTTTCTGATAAAGCGGAAGATGTTAAAGACGCTTCCAAATATAATACGCGTTCACCTAAGGGTGGAACGAACCTTAGTGCTGGTATAAAAAAGGGAATTGAAGTTTTAAATAAAAAAGATGAAAATTCAAATAAAATTTTAGTTATCCTTGCAGACGGCGGAAGCGATGATGGATATATGGAACATCATGGTGAGTGGACTGGGTGGTTTGACAATTACTATGATGATGAACAGAAGATTTTTAGCGATTTTAAGGAAAACGGAAAAGTCTATACAGTAAGTTTTGCATGGAATAAGACAGATGATTTAATAGGTACTTGGTTAGATCATGAAAGTAAATTTAAAAAACTTGCCTCTGACTCATGTAATTTAAATGCAAAAAATGCTGAGGAGTTAAAGCAGGTATTTGAAACGATCTCTAAAGATATCACGAGTGGAATTAACGATCCGTTAGGTGAAAACATCACCATGACAAGCGGAACGCTTAAAGCAAGTGATGGATCTGCCAGCTACGATGAAAATACGAACACGATCAAATGGAATTCCAACGGTACAATGAAAGATAAGCTGACATTGACTTATACCGTGAAACTGACAGAAGAAGCGAAGAAAAAGGTCGGAAAGATTGATTTAAACGGCAATGCAGAATTCAACTATTCCTATACAAAAGATGGTAATAAGGTAGATAAGCACATCAAGTTCCCGAAACCGTCTATTACAGGCGCAACATTGACAGTCAACTATGTTGATGAAAATGGTACTTCTGTTCAGGATCCGGTAACGGAGTGGGTAGGCTTTATCGGTGAAAAAGCTTTTGAGACAACGATTCCACAGATCAATGAGGAGCTTACAATTGGCACGCAGAGTTATCGTGTAACAGGTGTAGAATCAGATGATTTTGCGATGACATCATTGATAGTGCATCCGCTGAAGGCAACAGAAGGAAAGGCATACAGCGTTACGGTTTGTTTGACGAAGGTCGAGACACAGCCGACTATTTACAAGGTCACTTATGATGCAAACGGCGGTGCATGGGATTGGTCCTTCTCAAAAGATGGATACAACTTAAATGCGACAAGCGGTGCCGACAAGCTTACAAAAGAGAATGCAAGAGGTGAAGAAACTCTTGAACTCTTAAATGGTAATGAACTTCCGACACGTGAGAATTATGATTTTGACGGATGGTATCTTGATGGTCAGAAACTTACTTCTGAAATGACAGTAGCAGCAGCTGCCGGTACAAGAACCGAGGTTGTGGTAGAAGCACACTGGACAGAAAAGAAACCGGAAGTTCCGAGTAAACCGAAGGATACAGAAATTGTGCCTGCAGTGATCGTAGAGTGCCGCAATGCTTCCAATTCCGGTCATGAGGCAAAACAGTATGATTTAAACATTCCGAACAGCTATGAGATCGGAGAAGTAAGATCCGTTAATGGAAAATACGTCAGCACAGTGAAAGTGTTCGGTGTATATTACGCAGAGAAGTATAATACGGATGTGGATTATGATCATGTACTGACAACAGTAGGCGATATTACATACGATCTTACATGGAACCCAGTGACAAAGAAATGGGAAGCACCGGCTCTCACAAAAATTCCAACCATTAAGGTTGATTGCTCAAAGGATACTCCAATCCCGACTGATCCGGAACTTCCGGGCTTTAAAGAGCTGGAGGATCTCATCGAAGGAGTCGTTCTTATTCATACAGGCAGCAATGCAGCAGCTCATCCGGATGAGGAATACACTCTGATGGAGGATGGATATGAGATTTCATGGTATGGAACGACAAAGGCAATCCTTACAGTAAAGGCAGCACCGTATGTAAACGAATATATTGCAGCTCATGGCAATCATGACGTTAAGGGAGCCGCTTCAGCAAAACTGATCCTTGCTCGTACGGATGGCGGCTGGGATGTCGAAGAGGGTACAACACCGATCAGATTCTTTGTGAAGTGTACCGAAAACAATCCGGAGAAACCGGCTCTTCCGAAATATGATGATCTGAAGGATCTGTTTGGAGAAACGATCAATGTAACCTGTGAAACAGATGAGCAGCACGCTCCGCAGTCCTTTGGTCTTATGGCCGGAACTTACAGCGTCACAAGAGATAAGGAAGACGATAACGAGGCAGTTGTTACTGTATTTGCAAAAGATTACATCAAGGCATATGCAGATGGAAAACATACAAATGCAGGAGACGATGCAGCAACAGTCAAGCTCTTCTGCGATGAGGACGGCAAGTGGTATTCTGAAAATCAGGAGATCGTGATCAACTTCAAAGCAAAATGTGAGAAAACACCGGAGACCCCGGAGAAGCAGTACACCGAAATCAAGTTCGTTGTAGTAAACGGAACATTTACAGAGAACGGTCAGACAGAACTCACAAAGACCTTTGAGGTTGGAACGAAGCTCACACTTGCGGATATTCCTGCATCCAAGGGTAAGAGCAGCAGTTACAGCGATCAGACCTGGGATAAATTCCCGGTTGGATATGTTGTAGGAAAAGATGGAACGACCTTCACGATCACCTACAGGTGGAGATCAAGCGGCAGTGACAGTGATGACAGTGATTATGACTATGGCACCTCCACAAGAGGCAAAGCCACAAACGCAGCTGGTAAGTCCGGACGCTGGATCTTAGAGGGCGGCGAGTTCACGGAGGACAACGGAAGACTTCCGTCCAACGAGTACTTAAAGATCGGTGATACGATCTACGGTTTCTACACCTACGGATTTGCCATCGACTTTGACCGTCCGGAATACTACACAGACGCGGCAATTCAGGCAAAGGGCGGCTACCGCGACGCAACAGGAACCTGGAGATTAAACGGCTGGTGGTTCTGCTATGATGACGGTACATTCCCGCATGATGAGTGGGTATACCTCACATGGAACGGCCGCTCCGACTGGTACTACTTTGACGTAGACGGCTGGATGGAAGACGGCTGGTTATACCGGAACAACAACTGGTATTATCTCCATACTCAGTACGACAACACAAGAGGACGCATGTACACCGGCTGGCATGAGATCGACGGCAAGTGGTATTACTTCAACACAGCATCCGACAAGGGAACACTTGGCGCAATGCTTGCGAACACCACAACACCGGATGGATATCAGGTAGACGCAAATGGAGCATGGATCCGGTAATTCCGGCAGGAAACCTTCATGGCTCACCGGGCGCGGGATCCTCATAGCAGTCATATTTCTCCTGGGGCTGGGAATTTTCCTGTACCCGCATATCTGTGACTGGTACTATCAGTATCAGTTTAACAAGGCGATTGCGGCATATGACCGGTTTCAGGAGATCGACTGCGAAGGAATGATCCAGGCGGCCCGAGAGTACAATGAAAGACTTGCAAAGAAAGAGGAACAGTTTCTGGTTCCCGCAGAGGAACGGGAGGAGCTTGACCACCTTCTGGATCCATGGGGAACAGGGATGATGGGATATGTGGACATTCCGAAGATCGGGGTCCACATTCCCATTTATCACGGAACGGAAGAGCGGGCGCTTCAGTCGGGCGCCGGTTTCTGGTATGGGACAAGCCTGCCGGTGGGCGGTGAAAATACCCATTGTGTGCTGGCTGCCCATAACGGTCTTGTGAAGGCGAAACTGTTCACCGACCTGGACAAACTGGAAGTGGGAGATCGGTTCACTCTGGATGTCTTAAACGAGACATTCACGTATGAGGTGGATCAGATCCTCGTAACACTCCCGGAAGAGACGGAAGAACTTTATATCCAGAATGGAAAAGACCTTGTGACGCTTTATACCTGTACTCCGTACGGGGTAAATACCCACAGGCTCCTTGTTCGCGGACACCGGGTAACAGAACCGGAAGAATGATGGAAAAAATGCGCCGGTTCACAAAAAAGTGAAAACGGCGCTTTTTTTCGACATAAATTGACATGGAGGGGATCGAAAATGAAAAAGAAAATGAACAAGGTTTTCATGGTCTGTCTGGCAGCGACTGCGATGACGGCGGGAATGTCGGTTTCGGCATTTGCGCAGGTACATATTGGCGGGATTACCTATAATACGTTTGATGAGGCAGTGGCTGCGGCAGCAGATGGATCGGTGATTGTTCTTGATACGGATGAGACGACGAGTGGGCTTAATCTGAGCAAGAACTTGACGGTAGATGGTGGTACGGATAAGAGAAATCTTACATTTACGGACAAAGGAATTGCACTTTGGGGCAAAAAGCTGACCTTTAAGAACTGTACTGTGGGACTGGAAGGAATCGGATCGACACCATATACAGCAGAATGGAATTGGATGACGATCTCTGCATCAAAGGATGCAGAACTGCATCTGGAGAACGCAGAGATGGTAATGGATGGCGAAGGTGTTGCTGCAAACACTCATGCGATTTATTTCGGTTCGAATAATAAGCTGAATCTGAAGGATTCCAAGTTGGAGGTCCGAAATTATCCGCAGGATGCCCTGGAGTGGGATGGCGGTGACGGAGGCTATAATGTGAATCTCGAAAATTCGACCTACATCTCGGATAATAACCGCTCAGGTTTTACGGGAACATTTTATGCCACGATCGATAACAGTAAAGTTCAGGTGTTAAACAGCCATGGAAACGGATCAAACGGTACATACTATACGATAAAAAATGGATCGGAAGTTTTGTTTGATGGAAGCGGTACCTGGGGAATTTCCGCATGGCGGATCGATATGAGCAATCAATCCTCCTTAACGGCAACAAACAACGGGTACAGCGGTATCTGGACCAGAGTGCTGAATGTGGATAAGACATGCAAGCTGGATGTGGAAGGAAACGGAGTGAAACCTTTATCCGCAGCCACAAGTGGCGGAATCGTATTTCAGGGAAATGGAACATATAAAAGCACGATCGAGAAGGGCGCAGATGTGACGATCATGAACAATGCCGGTTCCGGAATCTATACAAAACAGGCAGCCTGCGATCTGACAATCGGTTCCGCAACGATCAGCAATAACGGAACGGGAATACAGAATGAGAAGAAGATTGGTGCCGATTACGGCGGAGGCATCTACAATATCGGTACCATGCGTCTCGGCTCATCGGTTATTCTCTACAATAACCATGCCGGAAAAGGTGCCGACGATATCTACAACGGAGAAAGCGCGACATTGAAATTCGGAGACACAAACAAAGAGTGGATCCTCGACGATTGTAATCACGCAATCGACGGCTGGTATGATGACACAGAAGGAAGCCGCTGGAATGCCGACGGCGGTGAAAGTGAGCACCATATTGTTCTTGCCAACAGCGGAAGTAAGACCGGTATGCTGCAGATCAAAGCTGCGCATGGACTTGATGCGGACGATAAGGAGAGCAGACCGGATATCGATAAAAAGGCAGACGGTGAGGATGAGATCAAGGGCGTAAAACCGGGCGATAATATAAGCTTTACTCTGGAATCCCATCTTCCGGCAAGACTGGCCGGATTTGTAGTACGTTCCGATTCTGATGCAGAGAGATTATATATTCCGGAGAAGTTCTCCGAGCGTATGATCTTCCATGACGAGATGAGCAAAAATCTGGAATTTGATAAAGCAACCTTGAAAGTGACAGTCGGAAATGATGGAAGTGTACTTCCAGAAGAGTATTACAAGGTAGAAACCGGAAAAGGCAATGAGACATTCCGGGTAAGCATCGCTCTGATCGCAGCATTCAATGACGGATATATTACATATGATGAGTTAAAGAATGCAGAGCCGATTATTGTTTCCTATGACGCAGCTGTCTCTGACAAAGCCATTGATGGAGACAAGGTGGAGAACCGTGCATGGGTCAACGACAGCGAGAAAGATATCGTTGACGGCCCGGTCATCGATCCGGATGTCCCGTCTACAGGTGGAATTGGAACAAAAGCCTTCACAGCAGCAGGAATCGCCCTGATGGGAGCGGCAGCAGGTGCTGTGATCGTGACAGGTAAGAGGAAGAAAAAAGAACAGTAATTCAGACTTTTCGGATTATTGTTAGTTATGAGAACGAGGTAGAGACATGAAAAAATCATGGAAAAGTTTCATGACCGTCACCGCAGCCGCTGCTGCGATGACGGCTGCCATGGCATTTTCTTCGTTGGCGGCTGTGGCGAAGGTAGGAACACAGGAGTTCAATAATCTTCAGGATGCGATCAATTCTGCGGGAGAGTCACCGGTAGTGATCGATCTTGAGGAAAATGTAAGTCTTACGGACGGACTTGTGATCGGTGCAGGAAAAAATGTGACGATCCAGTGCAGCACGTCGGATCCGAAGACGATCAAGATGGAAGGAAAGGGAATCCACACAGAAGGAACTTATGATGCTGCAGCTAAAAGCTGGAATACCAGTCGGCTGACATTTAAGAACTGCGTATTGGATATTGCCGCGAATGATAATCCGGGTGGAAGTGGCGGCACTGCGAATCTGATCTCGAATACAGATCTCACCTTGGATCATGTGACATGGACACAGAATAGTGCGGATGGCGGCAGTGGAAGCGGAATGTATTTGTATCAGAAAAGTAATTTATACCTTGTAAATGGTACAGTCATGACGATATCCGGCTATAAAGGACCCCGGGCAAGTGGTATTTTCGCAGACGATTCAGAGTATGAGGATATGCCAAACCGGAGTATTAAAATTTCAGATCATTCCAGTCTCAATATCATTGATTGTGACTGGCACGGAATGACGGTCAATCCGGTCGACGTGACGGTAGAACAATATTCACATATCGATATTACGGGCTGTGGAAATCCGAACTACGGTGGTGGAATTGGCTGCTATTACGGAAAACTGAGCGTAACGGATCATTCTGATGTGACAACGAATCAGAATATTGGTAGCGCCTGGGGAATTTTTGTAAAAGAGCTGTTTGTAGACGGTACTTCAAAACTGATTTCCTGTAGAAATACCGGAAATGGGCTGGATGTCGGAGGAAAAGGAACCATTGAGGGAGGAGCTGAGATCAGTCTCGACGGAAATGGGAAAAGAGGTCTTCAGGTATATAGCGGCAGCGATTATTGGTACGGCGATGTTGAAGTCAAAGCAGGGGCAATTGTATCGGCCTGTGAAAATAGATCAAACGGGATTTTAAATACGTATAAGCTGTTTGTTGAGAATGGAGTAACGCTTAAGGTTGAAGAGAATCATGATCGCGGAATCCGTAACGTGAGAGAACTGACTTTAAATGCAGGCAGCGTTTGTAAAAATCAAACGGGTTCAACCGGAGCAGGAATTTTCAATGAGGGAACCTTGAAGATCGGCACCGGCGTCCGAATCTGCAACAACCACGCAGGAACCTACGGCGGCGGCCTCTATAACGGGGAAAACGGAACCGCAGAGCTTTCGGACGGCGTGATCCTCTACAATAATCACGCTGACGCCGGCGCTGACGATATTTACAACACCGCAGGGCAGAAGCTGACCTTCTGCGCAGTCGGAACCGGTTGGAATCTCGACGACTGCAATCACCGCATCGACGGTTGGTATGACGATACAGAAGGAACAAGATGGAACGCAGACGATGCCCTTCCGGAAAATCGTCATATTGTATCGGTAGCTTCCGGCGGATATGAGACGGGATTCCAGATCAAGGCGGCTCATGGCGCGGACATCTACGAGACGACAAGCTATCTGATCGATAAAAAGGCAGACGGCGAGGATGAGATCGGAACCGTAAGTCAGGGAAAGAAGATCGAGTTTACACTGACCTCCAGTCTTCCAAAGCTGCTTGCACGCTATGTTGTAACGGCATCCAACGCCTCACCGGCAAACTCCGCAAGGAAGATTCGCAAAGTCCGCGTACACAGTGCGTCCGGCGCGGGAACAGTCCGCGTACACAGTGCGTCCGGTGCGGAGACAGTCCGCGTGTACAGTGCGTCCGGTGCAAGAAGAGCGAGAAGCGTAAGCGGAGACAACTACGACAATGAGATTTCTGCACAGTCCCTTTCTGCAGATGAAAAATATGCGATCCCGGATTCGGTTGTGGAGACCATGGTCTTCCACGATGAGATGAACCGGTATCTGAAGTTTATTGACGGTACGCTCCGTGTGACTGCGGGCAGGGATGGAAAAGAAGTTCCTTCCGGGTATTACACGGTAACAGCCAGTGGTTCCAACGCATTCCGGGTTAAGGTTGATCTTGTAAACCTCTTTAATACCGGAATCATCGATTATGAAGATCTGACGGATGAAAATCCGATTACAGTGACCTATGAAGCGGTCGTGACAGACGACGCGATCCAGGGGGACGAGCTGTTTAACGAAGCCTGGGTCAACGATGGGGAACATGACTCCGTGGAAGGTGATGTCCTCGATAAGAAGGTTCCGTCCACAGGCGGAATGGGACGGGGAATGTTCACGGGTCTGGGACTCCTGTTTATGGGCACAGCGGCAGCAGCATGGAAGAGAAAAAGAAGCATGTAGATCAGATACAGAAATCGATGTAGAAGGAAGGAATCCAAGATGACAGGAATTCGGAAAAAGAATAAGATCCTGGGCTTTATTTTTGCCGTGCTTGCGGTATGGATGGTGATATTTCAAAATCCGTCCTACGCGGCACAGCGGGGCAGTCTGAACGTAAAAACAGAACAGGCCGGAATGACGGTATATCTCTATCGGGTTGCAGAAAAACAGGCGGGTGTCTATGTGCTGAATGAGAAATTTCAGGCATCCGGTGCGGATGTTTCCGGGGGTGGTTCCAGAGAGGCTGCGATCACTCTTACAAATTTTGTGAAGGCGCAGGGGATCCAGCCTTACCGGACCGGAACGGGAAGCGGAAAGCATGTGGTTTTTCGGAATCTTCCGGATGGAGAGGCTCTCTACCTTGTGACGGGGGATCCGATGACCGTTGGCGGCAAGACCTACATTCCGGCACCGGTTCTCGTGGAAGCGGGCGGTGCCGCGGCGGAAGCAGATATCAAGTGTGATATTGAAGAACCGGAAAACCCGACAAACCCAACGGAACCGACGAATCCGACCGAACCCACAAACCCGACGGATCCATCGAATCCGACCTCTCCGACCCGTTATTATGATGACAGCGATGATGACGACTGGGATCCGACTCCGAATAAGAAGCCGACGATCACAACAGCGGCTGACGAGACGGTGACGATTACAGATGCGGAGACACAGTCGGAAACCAGAGTGGAGGAGAGTACGGCAGAGAGTGAAACAGAGACATCTACGGAGACAACCGTGGAGAACGAGAAGAAGCTTCCCCAGACAGGACAGCTGTGGTGGCCGGTAGGGATCCTGCTCTCCGCAGGCGCAATCCTTCTGGCGGCAGGTCTTGTGATGAAAAAGAGAAGTAAAGAAAAATAAAAAAATTAAAGAGAAACATGAGGTACAAATATGAAAAAGCAAACGCTTCATCCAATCATGATTGCGTTACTGGCACTTTTTGTTCTGCTGCAGGCATTCTGTCTGACAGCATTCGGCGCTGAAAATCCGGAGGTACGTATTCCGGCTGGAACAGATACGGAGACTGTGAATCAGATTCTGACAGAAACGCTGCTCCCGGACAGTGAAGATACACTGGAATGGGAGTACGAGTGTGTTGGAAAGGAAGATGGTGGTCTGCTGAAAAATACCGCCTGGGGATCAGTAGGCGGATTTGAAAGTACAACAAAAAAATACTTTGTGACTCACACCTATATCCATCCGGCGCTGGCCGACAATGCGGATGGTGAATATCAGGTACGCACAGGAGAGAAAAAATTCACAATCAGAAAAACAGCAAAACCTACCGTGGATTGCGAACTGCTCCGGGATCAGGAAATTCCGCTGATATATGACGAGGACGGAACCCTTAATGCCGAAGAGACGAAAGAAGAGATCTTCACGAGAGTTTTTTCAGCTTCCAATGCGGAGTTTATTACCTGTGACGATGTGACGATCCAGTACTACGGTAAAGCTGAGTCAGGCTCTGTAGGAAATCTCGGAAAGAACTGGGTCGCACTGGACGGGGAGACGGTGAATCTCCTGACCTATCCGGCAATCCCGGCAGGAAAACAGAAGATCCGTATTTTATGGGACGGCAATGAGGAGTATTCCGGTTTTGAAAAAGAGACAGACGTGACCATGACGGAACGGGAGCAGATGAAGTTCAATCTGAAAGAGGCTCCTTACGAAGTAGGGCTTGTTTTTGATCATGATCAGAATATCGATTATACTGCAACAGCAAGAGCGATCTACGAGGCTGTAGTGGAGTCCACAGAACCGGAAGTGGATTTTGATGAGTTCGAGGTGAAGTACAATGCAGATCCTTCCGGACTCATTGAAAATTTCAGACCGCTCGATGATGAGTCACTTGTAACAAAGAAATTCGGCACGGGAAGCTGGAAGATCCGTATTTCCTGGGGCGGAAGCAGGGACTATGCGCCGGGCAGCGTGACGGTATCAGTAACAGTGACGGATAACCGGATCAACAGTAAAGTCGTATTAAAGAGCGAAACCTCCTTCACATACAATAAGGATGTGGAAGCAGTAAAACAGGCGGTTCTTGACAATGTGATCGACTGGGAAAATTCCGAGCTTCCGGAGCGGGACACACTGTCTGTTGACGATTTTACCTTTTCCTACAATGCGAGACTTTCTCTTCTGGACGGTTTGAGCAGCGAGCTCGGTGACAGCTTTGCTGACAAATTCCTGAACGGAGAAGGAATCAGGGACGATGTTCCGTTTGAAGGAAAAAACTATGAGCTCGGCGGAAAGGTTCTCGGAAGCTTCCCGCAGATCGGCGCAGGCGTGCAGAAGATCAAAGTGACCTTCAAGGGAAATTCGGAGTACCGTGCAAGTGAAGAAGCTGAGGGCAGCGTGACCATCAACAAAGCAAATGTGAAGGTCAGCGTCAACAGCGCCAGCAGATATGTGAGCGAGGCTGTGAAGGGCAGAGAGCTTGTCTCTACGGATCCGGAGGATCAGTTCAACCTGTATATCATCTACGCCGGAATCACCAGCAATGTGACTACAGGAGTTTATCTGGAGCTTCCGGAACAGTATACCTCCAACAGCACCGTCATCAAGATCGTCGATAAGGCGCTGGAAAGCTTAAATCAGCCAACCCTGACAGAAATGCTGCAGAACGGCATCACGGTCGGTGAGCTTAGAAAGCTTTTAAATACCAGTGAAGTGATCGATGCGCTTGAGAAGATCGGTGTGGATACCGGCGCTCTTGGACAGGTCATCAAGGTGATCAACAAGCTTCCGTCCATCGCTGATAATCTCCGGATCAGTATCGGTGCCCCGAATCACGCCGGAATTTACAGCGTGACAGCAGTCACCGACAACAAGAACTACAATACGGGTGTCGGTGCCGGCGCTCTTGTCCTGAAAGCTGACAAGGCAAAGCTTGTATGGAACCAGAGTATCGGCAAAAAGATCTCTGCAGCGGAAGCGGCGGGTGCTGATTTCGGAGCTCACCTGGAAATCGGCGGCGCAGCAGTTGCAGATCAGTCGAGTGTCAGCGTGCTGTATTCCGGCTTTACCAGCAAATGGAAAGTTTATTCCAACACAACAACCCCGCCGACTGAGCCGGGGCGTTACACGATGACCGTAGTCGTTCTCGGCGGCAATTACCTTGCCTCCCCGATCAACCGGTCGTTCCAGATCACAAAATAAATTAAGAAAAGAAATTGGAAACCAGCTGATGAAAATCGCAGAGTCCAGGTGATGGCTGTTATTTATAACAGGCGTGATCAGATCAGGCAACTGACCAATATGGATTTAGAATAATAAGAATTATAAAACAACGAAGTGGACAGCCCCAACAGGAACTGCCCACTTCTTTTGTTATCCGAATATTTCTTTTAATTAGTACAGCTTCGCACCAGCCGGGATATGGTTGTCAACCATGAGAAGGTTTAACTTCTCCTCGCCCTCTTCAGTATGGATTGCACTAAGCAGCATACCGCAGGAATCAATTCCCATCATGGCTCTCGGCGGAAGGTTTGTGATCGCGATCAGGGTCTTTCCGACAAGCTCTTCCGGCTCGTAGAAAGCATGGATACCGCTTAAGATCGTGCGGTCTGTGCCGGTTCCGTCATCGAGTGTGAACTGAAGGAGCTTTTTGCTCTTCTTGACTGCTTCGCAGGCTTTTACCTTAACAGCGCGGAAATCGCACTTGCTGAATGTCTCGAAATCAACATAATCAGCGAACATCGGCTCGATCACAACTTTGGAGAAGTCGAGGACTTCCGGAGCTGCGTTCTCGGATGTCTTAACGACCGGTTTCTCAGACTTCTTTGTGTCTAAGGACTTCATTGTCGGGAAGAGCAGTACGTCACGGATCGCCGGGGAGTTTGTAAATAACATAACAAGACGGTCGATACCGTATCCGATACCACCGGTCGGCGGCATACCGATCTCAAGGGCATTTAAGAAGTCCTCATCTGTTGTGTTTGCCTCGTCATCACCGGCAGCAAGAGCAGCCTCCTGTGCTTTGAAACGCTCTCTCTGGTCGATCGGGTCGTTTAACTCGGAGTATGCGTTACACATCTCACGGGCATAGATATAGAGCTCGAAACGCTCAACCTGCTCCGGATGATCCGGTTTCTTCTTGGTAAGCGGGGAGATCTCGATCGGATGGTCTGTGATGAAGGTCGGCTGGATCAGGTGCTCCTCAACGAATTCCTCGAAGAAGAGGTTGATGATGTCGCCGCGGACATGACGATCCTCGTAGTGAACGCCCTTCTCATCTGCTAATTTCTTTGCTTCCTCAGTCGTAGTGATCTCATTGAAATCAATACCGGTATATTTTTTGATCGCGTCGATCATGGTAAGGCGCTCGAACGGCTTTCCAAGGTCGATCTCAACATCTGCATAAGGGATCGTTGTGGATCCGCAGATCTGCTCTGCGATATGACGGAACATGTTCTCGGTGAGGTCCATCATTCCCTTGTAGTCTGTATATGCCTGGTATAACTCCATCAGAGTGAATTCCGGGTTGTGTCTTGTGTCAAGACCTTCGTTACGGAATACACGGCCGATCTCGTAAACACGCTCCATACCGCCGACGATGAGTCTCTTTAAGTAGAGCTCGAGGGAGATACGAAGTTTAACATCCTCGTCAAGTGCATTGTAGTGAGTCTCGAACGGTCTTGCAGCAGCACCGCCGGCATTTGCAACGAGCATCGGAGTCTCAACCTCGAGGAATCCGAGGTTATCTAAATATCTGCGGATGCAGCTGATGATCTTGGAACGCATAACGAATGTCTTCTTTACGTCCTCGTTCATGATCAGGTCCACATATCTCTGACGGTAACGGGTATCTGTGTTTGTCAGACCATGGTATTTCTCCGGAAGGATCTGTAAGCTCTTGGAGAGCAGAGTTACGGAATGGGCATGAACAGAGATCTCGCCCATCTTTGTTGTGAATACAAAGCCTTTGATGCCGACGATATCGCCGATATCCATCTTCTTGAAGTCTTTGTAGGAATCGTCACCGAGCTCATCACGGGATACATAGCACTGGATGTTGCCCTTGAGGTCCTGGACGTTGCAGAAAGAAGCTTTACCCATCACACGCTTGGACATGATACGTCCTGCGATGGAAACTTTCTTTCCGTCATATTCTGCATAATTGTCTTTGATATCTGCGCTGTGAGTATCCTGATCATACTTTGTGATCTGGAACGGGTCCTTGCCCTCTGCCTGTAATTCAGCAAGCTTTTCGCGGCGCACCTTTAAGAGCTGGTGGATATCCTGCTCTTTTGCATTTGCATTCTTGTTCTGATTCTGCTGTTCAGCCACTTTTCTTTTCTCCTTTAGTCTACTCTCTTAATATCAAGTACCTTGTACTGAATGATTCCGGACTGTGTCTCGACGTCAACAACGTCGCCAACGCGTTTTCCGATCAGCGCGTGTCCGACCGGGGACTCGTTGGAGATCTTATTCTCAAGGCTGTTTGCCTCTGTGGAACCAACGAGCTTGAATTCCATCTCCTCGTCGAAATCGACATCGTAAACCTTTACGATACATCCGACGTTGATCTTGTCAAGGTTTACCTCGTCCTCAACAACGACCTCCGCGTTCTTTAACAGCTTCTCGAGCTCTTCGATTCTTAACTCAATATCTCTCTGCTCATCTTTCGCAGCATCGTACTCGGCGTTCTCGGATAAGTCTCCCTGTTCTCTTGCCTCTTTGATCTTCTGGGCAATCTCACGACGACGGTTTACTTTCAGATCCTGAAGCTCATCCTCGTATTTTTTCAGTCCTGCATAAGTTAAAATATGTTTCTTATCAGCCATGACGTCTTACCTTTCTTATTGTTTCGGGGCAGAATGACCCTTTATAATTTTTAGCTTTACATTCTCTGTATTATAGCGTGTAGAATTGGGATTGTCAAGAAGCCGAAAGCCTTAGTTTTGGTGGATTTTTGCGGAGTTTCGTGGGGATGTGACAGAAAGTGCGGGGGAAGTGTATTTATTATAGAAAGAACGCGGAGACCCTGTACAAGGCGGCCAAGTATATGGTGGAGCACACGGCCATGAGCCAGCCGCCCCACCGGCCCATGGTCTATTGCCGGGACAGCGTGCGGGAAATTCGCACCCGGTTCGGCGGCCTGATGAAGGTCTATTCCAACGACGTGGAAAACAAGCACGGGCCGTCCTTTTCGGCTATCCTGTGCGACGAGCTCCACGCCTGGAAAGGCCGGGGCGGCAGGGCCCGGTGGGAGGTGCTGACCCAGGGCTCGGACGCGGCCCGGCTCCAGCAAACCGTTTTGGTGCTGACCACGGCGGGAGACGACCCGGACCGGCAGTCCATCGGCTGGGAAATTCACGAAAAATGCCGCCGGGTGCTGGCCTGGCGGCGAGAGCCGGAGCGGCCCATGGACGAGGACGAGACGGAGTGGCTGCCCATTATGTATGGCATCTCCACCCTGACCGGGGACGACCCGGACAAGATCGCGGCGCTGGATATCTATGACGAGGCGCTGTGGAAGCGGTGCAACCCCAACTATGGAGTGATCTTGCAGCCCCGGAAATTCCGGGCGGAGGCCAAGGCGGCCAAGCTGAGCGAGGGGTCGGAGCGCTCCTTCCGGTGGCTGCGCCTGAACCAGTGGGTGGCAACGAAAGACGTGGGCTGGATACCCCTGACCATCTATGACAAGACCCAGATCGGGCCCTCCGCCAAGGGGGAGCGGGAGGAGTGGGTGCGGGAGCACCTGGCGGGAAAGCGGTGCTACGGCGGGCTGGACCTGTCGGCCACCA
>OIXA01002247.1_pt1 | contig 22659 bp, 24 predicted proteins | sample 1587721 | NCBI WGS metagenome assembly OIXA01 (sample SAMEA3888900, study PRJEB22519) | human gut metagenome | biome: human gut; feature: human-associated habitat; material: faeces | place: Denmark | collected 2013
CCGCAGAAAAAAGCGTCTTTCCTGCAACAAGCTTTTGCGCAAGAAAAACGCTTTTGTTTTTTATCTTTTTACCTTATTCAGCATACGCAAATTGTCCGGCAAACAGCATTTCGTTGTTTATCTCATCGACAATGGCGAAATAAAACGGATGGTCGGCGACAAAGGGGATCGGTTTGAATGGAGCAGGGCCTCCTCCGCCGCTTCCGCTGCTGGTTACGGCTGCGGCTTCGGTTCCGTTTTCATCGACATGAATGTATGTGTTTTGCAAAATGGTATCCAGATAAGCGAATTTTGCGCCAAACATAGGCGAAAAATCGGCTTTGTCTTTGTCAAAAGCCTTTTTGATGCCGAGCGATTTCAGAGAATCCGTCAGGTCAAAGGAGCTTTCAATATGAAATTTCGGAAGTTTTATAGAAACGTGTTCGTTTTTCCAATCCGCATTTTGGATTTGCTCCGACAGGCGAATTGAATTAAGCGCAACGCCCTCATTCGGCAGCACGATGACCATACTGACCTGTCGTTCGCTCGCACCCGTGTGATAGCCTATTTTTACCAGTTTGCAGTCATCATTTTCGCTGTAACCTGCCCAATAGCAGTTGTCCTCCAAAAAGGAAATTTCTTTCTTTTGCCCGTTTGTATCGGTGAAAATCTCGTTTTTCGTATTTCTTTCATAGAAAGATGAATACCAACTTCCCTTAAAATACACAGCATTGGCGAGAAGTGCGGCGAAATTGCTGTCACTTATGATTTTTTCGATTTTTCCGTGCGTTTTTTCACTTGCCCAAGCGTTGATCTCGCGCACGGCGCGTTCCACCGTGTCGTTGATGACGAAATAATCGTAAGTGTTGGCGGTCTGGAGTTCGACCTTTGCGCGGACGAGGCGTTTTTGCACCTTTTCGGGACTGTCGGTGCCGCGGCTCGTCAGGCGTTCTTCAAGCGCCTGCCACGAAGGCGGCGCGATGAAGATGCGCACGACATCAGGCCGCTTATGCACGACCTGCAAGGCGCCCTGTACCTCGATATCGAGGACGACGTCCTTCCCCTGCTCCATGGCCTCGTCGACAAACTTTTTCGGCGTGCCATAGAAGTTGCCGACATACTCGGCATACTCCAAAAAGGCGTCCTCCGAGATCATTTTGCGGAACTCGTCGACGTCGGTAAAGTGATAGTGGACGCCGTCTATCTCGCCCGGACGCGGCGGACGCGTCGTGGCGGAAACGGAGAAATAAAGATCGTCGCGATCCTGAAATAACTCCTTGAGCACCGTGCTCTTGCCCACTCCGGATGGGCCGGAGATGATGAATGTTTTCCCCTTGTACATGATTTTCTATGCTTCCTCCTCCATGGCGAGCGTTTCCACGCCCAGCCTTGCGATCAGCTTGTCAGCGGCGATGGCCGAGAGCACCACATGGTCGCTGTCCATGATGAACACCGACGCGGTCTTGCGGCCGTAGGTCGCGTCGATCAGCATGCCGCGCTCGCGCGACTCCTGAATGAGACGCTTGATCGGCGCGCTGTCAGGGCTGACGACGGCGATCAGGCGCTCGGCGGACACCATGTTGCCAAATCCGATGTTCAGCAGCTTCATTTGCTTCGCCCCTTACTCGATGTTCTGTACCTGCTCGCGGATCTTTTCGACCTCCGCCTTGAGCGCGACCACATCACGCGCGATGGCGACGTCGTTGCACTTCGAGCCGATGGTGTTGCTCTCGCGGTTGACCTCCTGAATGAGGAAGTCCATCTTGCGGCCCATGGGTTCGTCGGAGAGCAGCATGTCGCGCAGCTGCGACACGTGCGAGCGCAGACGCACGGTCTCCTCGTCCACGGCAATCTTGTCGGCGTAGATGGCGGCCTCGGTCAGGATGCGCGATTCGTCGATCGTCGTGCTCTGCAGGACCTCCTGCATGCGCGCGGTCAGCTTCTCACGGTACTCGCGTACCGTTTCGGGCGAGCGCTCCTCGACCTTGCCGGTGAGTGTTTCGATGGTCGTGAGGCGGCCGCCGATGTCCTCGGCCAGCTTTTTCCCCTCCGTCACGCGCATCTGGTTATAGGACGCGAGCGCCTCGTCGAGCACCTCGCAGATGTCCGCGCCAACGGACTCCAGGTCCTCCTCCGCCTTCGTGACGGTCAGCACGTCCGGAATGCGGGCGAGGTCCGCCGCGTAGGACTGCTTTTGAAGGTAATTCCCGCCGTCGATCTCATAGAGCTTGCGCAGCGCCTCTAAATAGCTGCGGGCCAGACCCTCGTTGACCACGACGACCTCTTCATCCGCGCCGGTCGAGTCGATGGTGACGAACACATCGACCTTGCCGCGCGAGATGGCCTTCTGCACGCGTCCCTTGATGGCATCCTCCGCGAAGATGTAGGCGCGCGGCAGCTTCACCGTGCAGTCAAGATAGCGGTTGTTGACAGAGCGCACCTCGACGGTGATATCGCGATTGGAGAGCGTTTTTTTGGCTCTTCCATAGCCAGTCATACTTTTGACCACGATTCTTCTCCTCCATGATATAGTAAAAACACAAAACTGAAAAGTACAGGATTAAACAAAAATCAGTAGTAAATGCAGGGCAGCAAATAGCATCCGCCGCCGCTAAAGAGCGTGCAGCACGACCATGCCGCGCAGCAGCGCAGACACGCGCTGTCATCAAAATTGGCCGTGTGGACCGAGCGGAAGCCGTTGGGCCGGTAGCCAGCCCCCGTCAGCGCAGAGAGCGCGTTCTGATACTCTGGATTGTTCGGGTCCATCTGCACGGAGGTCTCCATATAGCGCTTGGCCTCATCCATCCAGCCGCGCCGCGAGCAGACCACGCCCATCAGGAAGTTCCACTCCGCGTTGTGGTCGCTCACGCCGCTTAAGAGACGCTCAGCGAGCGAGATATCGCCGCGGTTGATCGCCATGCGCACCTGATCGAGCGAGCCCGCTCCATAGGCGCCGCCGTAAGCGGAGTTGCCATAGCTATTCCCGCTGCCGTAGCCGTAGGAGTGGCTCTGCGAGGCGGCGGAAGACGCCTTGCGCTGCTTCTGAATCTGGTCATAGGCCTCGTTGATCTCTTTCATTTTTTCCTGCGCGAGATCGGCCAGCGGGTTATCGTGGTAATTGTCCGGGTGGTATTTGCGGGCAAGGTCGCGGTAAGCGCGCTTGACCTCCTCGTCAGTCGCCGTCGGCGGGATATTTAGGATCTGATAGGGGTCATTCATACGGTTTCCTCGTTTTTCTCCGCCTTGATGCGGAAGTGTATTCTGCGCGGGGGCTTATGATACGTGCCCTTGAGAACGGCATTGCCGATCCCATAAAGGCTTTCGTAAAAAATGCTGTCTAAAATGCTTGTCCACACGCCGCAGGAGAGCAGCGCGTAAGCGCTCGCCATGCGGTGCACGGAGAGGTCGAGCGAGGCGGCGACGGCTTCCCTGCTCTGCTCGTCCAGCTTGTCGCCATCAAGCTCATAGCGATAGCGCAGCGGATTGTAGCAATTCGAGTGCGCGTCCTTTTCAAAGTCATCTGCCGCGTCGACCAAGTAGATCCAGCGGCCGAGGTGGTAGAAAATTTCCTTCATCACGCGCCGCCGCATCTCGTCATCAACACAGTCGGCGATGTCCGCCATCAGCGCGGCGAAAGGCTCGGCGGCCTGATCGAGCGAGGCGCAGTGCTCCCGCTCGCGCTCGTGCAGATCGTTCAGGTGCCGCTGCACGGAAGCGTCAAATTCCGGCACGAACGTCCTCGCCTTGCGGTAAGCGCCGCGCAGCAAAAGCGCCGCGAGCCGGTATGGGATGGCTTTGAAAAAGCCGTGGTCTTCAATATGGTCGCGAAGCTGCCACCAGGCGAGCACCAGACTGTGGTCTGCCGCCGTTTCGAGCGCGACGGTGTGCGCCATGACGCACTGTGCCTTGCACGGATGCGCCGCGCAGCGGCAGCTCTCGCATTCCGGCTCCTGCGCGTCGGAGAGCAGGATAGCAAGGAACGTGAAGTCAAAATTCAGCACAAAGCGGGCGGCAAAGCCGTACTTTCGCCCGAGCTCGTGGCACAGCCCGCAGTAAACGGACTGGAAGCGCGCTTCGTCCTGCTCGCTGAGGTGCGGCTTGGACGGCCTGATGTAACCAAACATGCCTTAGAAAAGACGCACGATGGTGAACGTCAGCTTGCCGTTTTTCTTCGTGCGGCGGTCGCAGATGATCGCGGGGATGATGCCGATCAAAAATGCCGCGATGGCGACGGCGTAGCGCAGTCCCTCGCTTTCGAGCGCGCCGGTCGCAAAGTAGCCGAGAAGAAACAGCACGATCGGCAGAAGATAGACGAGGAGCATCACGCCGAGCAGATTCTTCGTGCTGCTCTCGACCACGACCTTTTGTCCCACTTCGGCGCGGGCGTCGTTGCGCGCGACAGCGCGCACACTTGCACCCGATACGCCGCAGCCCGCACACTCCTCGCAGTCGTGGCCGCAGGCGGACTTGCGCGGGACGGAGATCTCCGCCATGCCGCCGGGAAGGATTTTTTCTACTGTTGCGATCTGAGTCATGCTGTCTCCTTTTGCGAATTGGCTTAGCTGATGTGAACGGTGACCTCGTAAGTGCCGACCGCGCCCACGTCGTAGCCGCTTACCTCGATGCGGGCGGGAACGGTGTAGCTGCCGCTGTCGGCGGCGATGTCGGATAGGTCTGCAATGACGTGGACCTCGCTGCCGTAGATGGCCTCAAGGTCGCTTGCGGAGCCTCGCAGCGTGACGGGCAGTGACGAGGTCACGACGGTGACGGTGTGATCGCCTGAGAAATTCTCGTAGCTGAGGTGCGTCGCCTCGACCTCTTTCGTGCTGATGTCGCCGCTGCTGATCGTGAGCGTAGCGCTTGTGATCCCGCTTAAGTTGTTCACCCCGTCGGGAATGAGAATGTCATAGGTCAGCGTCTCCGAGCCCTGCACGTCCTCAAGCGCGAGCGTGCCGAGCGAGATCTCGCTGATGCCTGCCATCTGCGTCGCATCACCGGAAAGGGTGATGCTGCTGTGGCTGAGCGTATAGGTGTAATTCTCGAGCCGCGAGCCCGCGGATTCGATAAAGTTGACGGTCAGCGGAACGTCCTTCACCTTGAGCACCGGCATCGTCACCTGCACGTTTTCACTCATGGGATGGATGTTCTTGCTCTCAATGAGCTGGTCGTTGAAGTCATAGAGCTCATAGTCGAGCAGCTCCACGACCGTGGAGGATGCATTTTCGATGTCGAGCGTGACCTGCGCGTAGCTGATCTGCATGATGTCAGCCTGCTGGCCGCGCACCTCGAGCGTTTCGGGCAGCATCTCGACCGTGCCGGCGATGTAGCCCTCGGCCACATTGCCGACGACCTTGCAGCGGATCTCGATGTCCTTCTTGTTGAGCTCGCCGATCTCGACCTGAACGGTGCGGATGGTCGGCGATTCGACCTTCACGCTGTTCGACGAGACCTTCGAAGGGTACAGGATCGTGTAGCTGACGGACTGCTTGCCCGCGTAGGTGATGGTCGAAAGGTCGCTCACGAGCCGTAGCTCGCTCGTGTCAAAGTCGTAGACGACGTTGCGCGGCATCTGGAGCTTTAAATCGACGGTGATATCCTCGTCCCCACTGATGCGCATGAGGCCCTTGTCGGCAAGCGACGTGTCCTCGTTGAGAAATTCAATCGGCACGTCATGGACGTACACGGTCACGGATTCCTTGTTGTTCACGTAGAACCAGATCGTTGCCGCGATGAGGATGGACAATGCAACGTAGAAGATCTTGCGGCGCTTACTTTTCATCGTCCTTGTCCCCCTTTCCGGCACTGAGGAGCTTCAAGAGCTTCATGTGGAGCTTGTCGTCCTGTTCGGTGGGCTCCTGCGGGACAAGCTCATTGATGAGCAGCTTTTCGAGCGTCTCGGGCATCAGGTGGCGCTTTAAGAGGCCGCCGATGGCGACGGAGATCGTCCCCGTCTCCTCCGAGACGATGACGACGACCGCGTCGGAATTCTCGCTCATGCCGATGCCCGCACGGTGACGCATGCCAAGGTCGCGGCTCAGGTTCACGTTTTTCGAGAGCGGCAGCATGCAACCGCCCGCGAGCAGCCGCCCGTCACGCATGATGACCGCGCCGTCGTGCATGGCCGCCTTAACGAAGAAAATATTTTTGAGAAGCTCGCTGCTCACGCGCGCGTCGACGATCGTGCCCGTGCGGGCGATGTCGTCCAGCGCCATTTCACGCTCGAAGACGATAAGAACGCCCGTGCGCGTTTTGGACATTTCCGTGCAGGCGAGCACCGTCTGCGCGATGGCGTTTTCAATGGCCGAGACCTGCTGCGTGCGCGCGAAGGGGTTGAACGAGCGCCAGCGGCTCGAGCCGAGCTGATCGATGAGGCGGCGGATCTCGGGCTGGAAGAGCACGATGAGCGCCAACGCACCGAGCGAGAGAATATGGCTCAAAAGGAAGTAAATCCCGTTGAGCGAGAACGCGTCCGAGAGCATCAGCGCCAGCAGGAACAGCAAAATCACCTTGCCGACGCTCTCGACCTTCGACGTGCCGACGAGCTTTAAAAGCCAATAGATCGCATACGCCATCAGCGCGATATCAAGATAGTCCGAGATCCTGAGCGTGAGCACATAGCGCCACGCGCCTTCCAGGATGGGCATGACAAATTCCATAGGCACGCTCCCCTTAAGCAATAGTTATTACTTATTCTAATATGAAACACTCCAAATTGCAACGGTAGAGCGATGAATTTTCTATGAAATCTCAGTTTTTTGCCTGACCTGCCGCGATCGCGCGCAGAGAGGAAAGAAACGTGTCGATCTCGCTTTCGCGATTAAAGGCGGAAACGCTCAGCCGCACCGTTCCGTCGGGCAAAGTCCCCACCGTTTTGTGCGCGAACGGCGCACAGTGCAGCCCCGCGCGCAGCGCGATACCGCGCTTTGCCATCTCCTCGGCGACACTTTCTGGCGAAAGACCGTCCACCGTGAACGATAAGACTCCTGCCTGCAAGCTTGCCTCCAGCGAGAGAAATCCGTGTACATTTGGAATTTTGCCGAGGCCCTCTCCTGCTCGACGGATGAGCGCGCGGCTGTGGTGCAGGATGCGCTCCGGGCGCTGCGCGCGCACGAAGGCGATGCCCGCTTCGAGCCCCGCGATGCCAGGAACGTTGTGCGTCCCTGCCTCCAGACGGTCGGGAAGAAAGTCCGGCATGCTCTGGCGGAGCGATTCGCTGCCTGTGCCGCCCTCAATGAGCGGGAGCGCGTCGCTGCCGCAGAGCAGCAGCCCCGTCCCCTGCGGGCCGTAAAGTCCCTTATGCCCCGGCATGGCAAGGAATGCGGGCGCGAGCGCGGAAAAGTCGATCGGCAGCGAGCCCGCGGATTGAGACGCGTCGATGATGAGCGGCACGCTTGCGCCGCGGCAGAGCTGCGCGATGCGCTCAATTGGTAAAATAGCGCCGAAGACATTGGAGACATGCGTGCAGATAACGGCATCGGGCTCATGCGCAAGCGCGCGCTCGAAGGCTTCGACCGTCTCCTGCGGCGAAAAAAGCGGCGCGGCGGCGACGATGACCTCCGCGCCCAGCGCGTGCAGCGGCCGCGTGACGGCGTTGTGCTCATAGCCTGAGACGACGACCCGCCCGCACGGGCGGACAAGGCTCTTGATGGCGATGTTCAGTCCATGCGTCGCGTTCATCGTGAAAACGACCTGCTCGCTCGACGGCACGGAGAAGAGCTCCGCGGCTGCGCTGCGGCAGCGAAACAACAGCTCGTCGGCCTGCTGCGCCGCGGCATACCCGCCGCGCCCGGGCGAGCTCATCGTGCGCATCGCCTGCACGACGGCCCGCTGCACCGCAGTGGGCTTTTGAAACGTCGTGGCGGCGCTGTCGAGATAGATCATAGAGCCACCTCTTGCATGCCGTCATCCGAGACGAAAAGCACCTTGACCGGCAGCACGCCGCCCGCGCGGCAGGCCTGCATGGCGCGCGCCGCGTGGCGGCGCGGGATTTCCAGCGTATAGCCGCAGCCGCGCTCGGTGATCGCAGCGCCCGCGCGGCGAATTTTGGCAGAGATACCCGCGTCGCTCAAAAGCCGCGCCATGCGCTGGGCATGGGTGACTGAGCGCGCGGCAAAGAGATAATAGTCCATACCGATTCCCCCTCACAGCATGATATGCGTGCACGGCGGCGGTGTGCGGGCGAAAAGGGACGGGCGCTCAGAAAAAGCGTCCGTCCGAAGCGGTTTTGATTCAGTTGTCCGCGCGCTCAAGGAGCGCGATAGCGTGGGCGGCCATCCCCTCGCCGCTGCCGGTGAAGCCGAGGTGTTCCTCGGTCGTGGCCTTCACACTCACGCGCGAGACATCGATCTGGAGCTCGCGCGCGATGTTCGCGCGCATCTGCTCACGGTACGGCGCGAGCTTGGGTGCCTGCGCCAAAATCGTCGCGTCAATGTTGACGACATCGTACCCCGCGGCGGCGAGGTGCAGCTTCACCCGCCGCAGCAGCTCTAAGCTCGAGATGCCGGCAAACTCGTCGGCGGAGTCGGAAAAGAGCTTGCCGATATCGCCGAGCGCCGCCGCGCCGAGCAGCGCGTCCATCACGGCGTGGGTCAGTACGTCAGCGTCCGAATGGCCGAGCAGGCCCTTTTCGTAGGGGATCGTCACGCCGCCTAAAATCAGTGCGCGGCCCTCGGTCAGGCGGTGCACGTCGTAGCCGTGCCCGATGCGTAAATTCGTCATGGTATGGGTCCTTTCTTCAAGAAAAGGCAGAGGGGAAAGGTTCATTCCCCTCTGCGCTGTAAAATTGCTTCTGCGATCGCAAGGTCGACCGGCGTGGTGATCTTGATGTTTTCCTCACTGCCCTCTGTCAAGTGGACTTCCTTGCCCATCCGCTCTACAGCGGAGCAATCGTCCGTAATAGTCGCGCCGTCCGCAATCGCGGACTGGAGAGCCGCCTTCAAAAGGTCGGCGGCGAAGACCTGCGGCGTCTGCACGGCGAAGAGCGCGCTGCGATCGGGCGTGCGCTCGACGATGCCGTCGTGCGCGACCTTGATGGTGTCGCGCACCGGAACGGCGGGCGCGGCGGCGAGATAAACTCTTGCCGCGTCGAGCACTTCGTCGATGAGCTCGACGGTGACGAGCGGACGTGCACCGTCCTGCACGGCAAAAAATTCCGTCTCGGGCGAGGCCTCGAGCGCCGCGCGCAGCACGGACTCTGTCCGCGTTGCGCCGCCGACGATGACCTTTACGGGTTTTCTGAGGCCAAAGGTCTTGCAGAGCTCAGCATAAGGCAGCAGATCGTCCTCCCGCGCGGCGATGACGATCTCGTCGATGCCCTCCACGCGGTCGATCGTGAGCAGTGTGCGCACAAGGACAGGGATGCCGTCAAGGGTTTGCAGCAACTTGTTCTCCCCGCCGTAGCGCGTGGAGCTTCCGGCAGCCGCAATCAGCGCAGCGCAGTACGGGTGAGTGCGCTTTTGGCGCTTGCCGAGCATCTTTTGCAGCAGGCTCATGGACTCAATCGCTCTCCTTTAACAGCATCGCGGTGTTGACGCGCCCCTCAGCCTCGGGATACTCCACGTCTTCTGCCAGGACGATCTCTGATACGAGGATCTGCTTGGCAATGTGCAGCATCTTGCGCTCGCCGTTGGATAGTCCGCGCGTGCTGTCGCGATGCATCAGCGCCTTGATGACGGCGCTGACCTCGTCGAGATCGCCGCTTTTCAGGCGATCCATATTCTCGCGGTAGCGGTGGTTCCAGTTCGCCGTCATGTCGACGCCGAGCTTGGGAATGCGCGCGATGACCTCTTCGATCTCGCTTCTCGTCTTGATGGCGCGGATGCCGATGGCCGTGGAATTCTCGGTCGGGATCTTGAGCGTTAGCCCGGAAATGGGCATTTTGAAGACGTAAAAATCCATTGCTTTGCCGCTGATCTTTTCGCGGACAATGCTGTCGATCACACCGGCGCCGTGCATCGGGTGCACGACCTTATCTCCCACTTGAAACATTCTATGCCCACCTCCCTTCAGGCAGAATGCCAATCCGGCATTCGCCCCGGTTTTCCGTGCGATGGAAAAGAAAAACAACACAAACACACAAGAGGAAACAATTTCCCATACATAGTATAACGTACTTTGCCATCATTTTCAAGCGATTTTTGATGAAATATCGCATAAAAATGGAAACACACCGTATTTTCGAAAAAAACAGGGGCTCCCCTTTTCAGGAGAGCCCCCGCGACGGAAGAACGATTTTTGCTTACTTATTGCTGCGGCGCCAGATGTGCATCTTCTCCGCGTCGGCGATGAGCTGCTCGCGGAAGTCGGGATGCGCGATGCCGATGAGCGCCTCGGCACGCTGCCAGGTCGAAAGGCCCTTGAGGTTGACCATGCCATACTCGGTGACTATGTAGTGCGTGCAGGAGCGCGGGTCGGTGCAGATGGAGCCGGGCGTCAGCGTGGGGACGATGCGGCTCTTGACCGTGCCGTCCTTGCCCGTGACGGTCGAGGACATGCAGATAAAGCTCTTGCCGCCCTTGGAGAGATAAGCGCCCATCGCAAAGTCGAGCTGGCCGCCTGTGCCGGAGATGTGCTTGATGCCCGCGGACTCGGCATTCACCTGACCGAACAGATCGCAGTCGATGGCGTTGTTGATGGAGATGAAGTTGTCGATCTGGGAGATGACAAACACGTCGTTCGTATAGTCGACCGGCGCACCCATGACCTCGGGATTGCGATCCATGTAGTCATAGAGCTTCTGCGTGCCGGCGGCGAAGGCAAAGACCTGACGGCCCTTGTCGAGCTGCTTGTGCTTGCCGGTGATCTTGCCGGCGAGGGACATGTCGACAAAGCCGTCGACATACATTTCGGTGTGAACGGACAGGTCCTTGAGGTCAGACTGCGCGATCATCGAGCCGATGGTGTTGGGCATGCCGCCGATGCCGAGCTGGAGGCACGCGCCATTCGGGATCTCAGGCACGACAAGGTTGGCGACCGCGGTGTCGACCTCGGTGGGGGCGCCGCCCGCGCCGAGCTGCGCAACAGGAGGATTCTCCCCTTCCACAACCATGTCGACGTCCTTGATGTTGATCTCGCAGCCGTTGAGGCCGTAGACCCAGGGAAGGTTCTCGTTGACCTCGACGATGACAGTCTTGGCGGCATCCAGCATGTCGGCCAGGTGAGAGGACGCGAGCGCGTAGCTGAAGTTGCCGTGCTTATCCATCGGCGTGACCTGGATCATCGCAACATCAACCGTGGCGTTGCCGTCGCGGTAGAAGCGCGGCAGCTCGCTGTAGCGCATGGGAATGAAATAGCCCATGCCCTTGGAGATAATCTTGCGGTCGATGCCGCTGCAATGCCAGGAGTTCCAGGTGAAGTGCTCACCGGCGTCCTCGGCCTTGCAGATCTCGGGCATCCACATCGTCACGCCGCCGCGGACCTTGACGTCCTTGAGCTCATTCTGGCGTGCGGCCAGAGCCTTGTCGAGCGTGTAGGGATGGTTGGTGCACCAGCCGTAGTCGACCCAGTCGCCGCTCTTGACGACCTTGACGGCTTCCGCGGCAGAGGTCAGCTTCTTCTGATAAAGCGCTGCGTAATCCATGGATAATTCCTCCTGTATGTATGTGAATTTGATTATCATTTCGGAACTATGTCGAAACTTTAACAATTATAGCATACCGATCGCCGTTTGCAAAGTCTTTCTTACGTGTCAGCGTAAAAAAGAACGTAAAAAAGAGACAGGCCGGAGCCTGTCTCTTTTCAGTTCGGGGAAATTACTCCTCGACAGGAGCCTCTTCCTCACCGCTGAGCAGCGCGCGGATGCTGAGGGAGATCTTCTTCTTCTCCTCGTCGATGGCGGTGATCTTCGCGTCGACCATCTGGCCTTCGGACAGGACGTCGGAGGGCTTGTCGATGCGGCGGTCAGCGATCTGGGAGATATGGATCAGGCCGTCCACGCCGGGAACGACCTCAGCGAAAGCGCCGAAGGTCATCAGCTTGACGATGCGGACGTTGGCAACGTCGCCGACCTTGTAGGTGTTCATGAACACATCCCAGGGGTTCTGGGTGCGATCCTTGACGCCGAGGGAAATCTTGCGCTTCTCGGGGTCGAAGGAGATGACGTACACGTCGAGGTGATCGCCGATGGAGACGACCTCGGCGGGGTTCTTGATGCGGCTCCAGCTCAGCTCGGAGATGTGGACCATGCCGTCCACGCCGCCGATGTCGACGAACACGCCGTAAGAGGTCATGGACTTGACAACGCCGTCATAGTGCTTGCCGACCTCGATGCCTTCCCAGATGGCGGCCTGAGCAGCCTGACGCTCCTCGTTCAGCACGGACTTGATGGAGCCGACGACGCGGCGGCGGGCACGGTTGACCTCGGTCACGCGGAGCTTGACCTTCTGCTTGACCATCTGGCCAAGGTCGGAGTCCTTGGGCATGCCGCTCTGAGAAGCGGGCACGAACACGCGCACGCCCTTGACAGAAACGACGATGCCGCCCTTGTTCACTTCGGTCACGGTGCCTTCGAGAACGGTCTTGTCCTCAACGGCGGTCTCAATGTCTTCCCAGAGCTTGACAGCGTCGAGACGCTTCTTGGAGAGGGTGGCGTAGCCTTCCACGTCGTTGACGCGGACAACGTAAGCCTCAATCTCGTCGCCGACCTTGACGACGTCCTCGGGCTTGACGTCGGGGTCGCTGCTCAGCTCAGAAACAGGGATATAGCCTGCCTGCTTGCAGCCGACGTCGACCTGGATCTCGGTCGTGCCGATGGCGGTCACGATACCGGTCACCTTATCTCCTGTATTTAGAGTCTTGAAAGATTTTTCAAGCAGTTCTTCAAAGGATTCGCTGGTTTCAGGGGCAGTGGTGTTGATGTTTTCTTCCGTCATTGTTGTTAATACCTCCATAATGATACTCGCAGGAGTAGATGCGCCGGCTGTCAGTCCCGCCACACGGCATCCGGAAAAGAATTCCGGTGAGAGCTCGTCTGCGGATTCGATCTGGAGGACTTTTCCGCAGTTCTCTCTGCAAATCTCGGTCAAATGCCTTGTGTTGGCGCTTCTTCGGTCGCCCACAACCACCATCGCGTCTACCTTGGCGGAAAGTTCTGCTGCCTCAGTTTGACGTTTCTGCGTAGCATTGCATATTGTATCATTGATTTTCAGATTTGTACACTGTTTTTTTAGAAATTTCACGCAACTTTCCCAAAGCGCACGAATGCAGGTCGTTTGCGCCAGCATGATACTGGGTAAATGGGCAAAATCGGGGTGTTCCTGCAAGTATTTTTGCGCTTCCTGCACATTTTCAAAAATCAGCGGGTCGCTGCACCATCCTGCGATGCCCTGCACCTCGGGATGATGGCGCTCACCGATCAGGATGACGCGGCGTCCCTCGTGCTCTGCCTCCTGTGCAAGCTTTCGGATGCGCTCGACATGCGGGCACACGGCGCTCACGACCTCTGCCCCGCGCTCTCGCAGCGCATCGAGCGTCGCTCTCGGCTCGCCGTGGGCGCGGATGAGCACGGTCTCCCCCGCCTTTGCCTGGTCGGGCGACGTGATGAGGCGCATGCCAAGGTCTTCGATCTCGCGCACGACGCCCGCGTTGTGCACGATGCTGCCGAGCATCGCGCCGCCGCGCGCTTTTGCCGTTTCGCGCGCAAGGTTGACTGCGCGCTCCACGCCATAGCAGAAGCCCGCGGTCTCAGCTAAGATGACCTTCACAGCGGCGCGCCTCCCACCTGCTGGCCGCCGAGCGCGTAGGCCTGACGCAGCATTTCGTCGGCGATGGCCTGCAATTCTTCGGACGTGCCGCGGCGGCCCGTGACCTCAGGCACATACGGCTCGCCGAAGATAATGTGCGTTTTATGGAAGGGCTTTTTCTGCCCGTCGCAGAACACCGGCACGAGCGTCGCACCCGTGCGCACGCCGATCATCGCGATGCCCGCGTGCGCGTGCGCGGGGAGTCCGTCGTGATAGCCGACGCCACCCCGGATCGTCGTCCCCTCGGGGAAGATCAGAAGATTCTCACCCTTGTGGAGCACCTGCATCGCGGTCTTGATGGACTGGATATCCTTGCCGTCGCGCTGGACGGGAAATGCGCCGAGCGTGCGGATGAGCCACGCGAGCGCGCGGTTGTCGAAGAGCTCGGCCTTGGCCATGAAGTGCAGATGGTAGTCGAGCGGCAGGCACAGGCCGATGAGCACGGGGTCTAAGTCCGTTGAATGGTTCGGGCACAGCAGCACGCTGTGCTTGGGCAGATTTTCAAGTCCCTTGACGTCCACGCGGTAGATCCACAAAAGCACCCGACCGATGATCCAGATAAACGCAAAAAAGATACGGTGCATCATTTCAATTTCTCCTGAATGAGATTCAGCAGCGCCCGCTCGCTCTCTTCAAAGTTGAGCTTCGACGTGTCGAGCCGCACGGCATCCTCTGCCTCGCGCAGCGGGGCGATATCGCGGTGCATGTCCTGATAGTCGCGCTCGTTGATCTCGCGCAGCACCTCTTCATACGCCTTGGGCGTGCCGCGCTCAGAGAGCTCGAGACAGCGGCGGCGCGCGCGCTCCTCGGCCGAAGCAGTCAGGTAAATTTTGAGGTCGGCGTCCGGCAAAACGACTGTGCCGATGTCGCGCCCGTCCATGATGACGCTTCTCCTGCGCGCGATGTCGCGCTGCATCTCAAGAAGGTATGCGCGCACGCACGGCAGCGCCGAGACGTTCGAGGCGTACATCGAAATTTCCGGCAGGCGGATCTCGGTGCTGACATCTTTACCGTCAAGCAGCATCTTCTGCCCTCCTGTCTCGTCAAATGCCATGTCGATCTGAATTTCTTTCAGCAGCGGCGCGATTTGGGATTCATCCTTGGCGTCCAGTCCGCGCGAAAACGCCGCGTAGCCGATGGTGCGGTAGATCGCGCCCGTGTCGACATGCAGAATGTTCAATTTCTTGGCGACGGCCTTGGCGAGCGTACTCTTACCCGCGCCGCCGGGGCCGTCAATGGCAATGGAAAAATGCTCTTTCATCTGTTTGATTCTTCTCTCTTACAATAAATATGTGCTTACTGCGTCAGCAGTGCGTCCGCGGCAGCCTCGCCCGCGGCCTTGCCGGTCGCCCAGGCGATTTGCAGATTGTAGCCGCCCGTGTAGGCGTCTACGTCGATGATCTCGCCAGCAAAATAAAGGCCGCCAACCTTTTTCGACGCCATGGTCTTCGGGTCGATCTCCCCCACCTTGACGCCGCCGGAGGTGATGATCGCATTTTCGACCGGCATCGGCGCGGTGACGTTGACCGTCCAGCGCTTTAAGAGCGTGCGGATGGTCTCGCGCTGGGCGCGCGTGATATCGTGCACCTTTTCGTGCGGCGGGATGCCCGAGCGGTCAATGAATTCGTCGATCATCTTCTGCGGCAGCAGCGCCCCAAGCACGTTGCAGTAGTCGCTGTTCGCACGCTTTTCAAAGTCCGACAGTAAACGCTTGTCAAGCTGCTGCTCGTCGAGCGCGGGCTTGAGGTCGATCTCCAGCCGGTACTGCTTTTTGTCGAAATGCCGCATGTGCGCGCTGGCCGACAGGATGAGCGGCCCGCTCACGCCGAAGTGCGTGAACAGCATTTCGCCAAAATCCGAGTGGATCTTTTTGTTGTTTTCATATACCGTCAGCGCAACGTTGCGCAGGCTCAGCCCTTGCAGCACCGCGCATTCGCGCGCCTCAAGCGGCACGAGCGAGCCGCGCAGCGGCGTGACCGTGTGGCCGAGCGCTTCCGCCATGCGGAAGCCGTCGCCCGTCGAGCCCGTCGCGGGATAGGACAGCCCGCCCGTCGCCAGAATGACGGCGGAGGCGGTGTACTCCCCTTTTTCGCCCTTGACGGCGGCGACATGGCCGTCTTCGACCGAAATACCGAGCGCGCGGTCGCGCGCGAGCTTGACGTGCAGACGCTTGAGCTCGCGCTCAAGCGCCGCTGTGATGTCGAATGACCGGTCGGACACGGGAAACACGCGCTTGCCGCGCTCGACCTTGAGCGGCACACCGAGCCCCTCGAAAAAATCGATGGCGTCGTGCCCGTCGAAGCGGGAAAACACGGAGTATAAAAACCGCGGGTTCTGCGGCACGTGGGCGAGCAGCTCTTCGCAAGTGCTGTCGTTCGTCACGTTGCAGCGGCCCTTGCCAGTGATGTTCACCTTTTTGCCGAGGCGCTCGTTTGGATCGAGCAGCGTCACGTGCGCACCCTTGCGCACGGCGCAGATTGCGGCCATCATGCCGCCCGCGCCGCCGCCGATGACAACGATCGCCTTATTCATCTTCGATCTTGCCGAAAATGTCGAAGCGCTCCCAGATGTGCTCGAGTTCGGAGAACGTCGCGGAGATGTCTGCGCCCTTCTTGTTGGCCACGGCCAGAATGAGCGCGTTGAGCATGCTCATGGGCGCCGCCAGCGAGTCGACGAACGAGATCATCTCGCTGCGCACGAGCAGCGAATTGCTGGACATCTGGTTGATGGGCGACATCTCGCTGTCCGTCACGCCGACGATCGTCGCGCCGCGGTCGCGCGAAAACTGGATGGTCTTGAGCGCAAGCTCGCTGTAACGCGGGAAGCAGATGCCGATGACCACATCGTCCTTGGAGACGCGGAAGAGCTGGTCGAACGAGCCGGCCGCGCCGCCGTTGACCAAAGTGACGTTGTCGAAGATCAGGCGGAAGTAGAAGTTTAAGTACCCTGCCAGAAACGAGGACGAACGGAAGCCCACGATGTAGATGCGGCGCGCGCCGATGATCGTGTCGACCACGCGCTCAAATTCCGCGCCGTCGGTCTGGTCGATGGCCATGCGAATCTTCTCCATGTCGCGCTGCAGGACGTTCGTCATCAGATCGGACCCTGCGAGCTCGCCGTCCGACGCCTGAATGCGCTGGATGCTCGTGAGCTTGCCGCGAATCATCTCCTGCAATGCACGCTGCATGCTCGGATACCCCTCGTAGCCGAGCTGGGTGGCAAAGCGCACGACGGTCGACTCGCTGACCTGCACGGTCTTGCCAAGCTTGCTGGCCGTCATAAACGCGGCCTTATCGTAGTTTTCCAGAATGAAGCGGGCGATGAGCTTCTGCCCCTTGGAAAAGCTGCTCATGTTCTTTTCGATATTATGTAAGATATTCTTCGTCATAAAATCGTCCTCTGTTACTTTGATTTTGTTGCATGGAGCTCTTGCTCCGTAAGATCGCGCCACGCGCCGACGGGGAGGTCCCCGAGCCTCATCGTGTGCTCCTGCACGCGCTTTAGGCGCTTGACGTGTAATCCGGCGGCGGCACACATGCGCCGGATCTGCCGGTTTCTTCCTTCATGGATGGTGATGGAGAGAACGGCGGTGTCCCTCCCCTGCCGCAGCACGCGCACCTGCGCGGGCCGGATGGGCTCGCCGTCGAGCTGTGTCATGGAAGCGAGCGCTTCCGCCGCTCCCCTGACCTCGCCCGCGACGCTGACCTCGTAGACCTTGTTGACCTCGTAGCGCGGGTGCAGAAGATGCTGCATCCATTCGCCGTCGTTCGTCAAAAGCAGCAGTCCCTCGGAGTCGAGGTCGAGCCGACCGACGGGATAGACGCGCTCGCCGCAGTCTTTGACGAGCTCGGCGACGGTCTTTCGCCCTTTTTCGTCAGAGAGCGTGCAGACATAGCCGCGCGGCTTGTTGAGCATCAGGTAGCGCTTCTGCTCCTCCAGTGCGAGCGGCCTGCCGTCGACGGTGATCTCGTCGACTTCGGGGTCGGCCTTCTGCCCGATGAATGAGGTCTCGCCGTTTACGCGCACGCGCCCAGCGGCGATCCACTGCTCGGCAGTGCGCCGGGAGCAGAGCCCCGATTCGGCGATGAGCTTTTGAATTCTTGCTTCGGCCAGGTCGATCCCTCCTTTACTTTGCCGACAGAAATTGCCAGAGCTTTTCCGCCAGCGACTTATTTTTGCTTGTTTCGCTCTTTGTTTCCTGCGCCTGTACGCTGCGCGCGCTGACGAGGTCAACTCGTCCGACCTCAGTCTCGCCGCAGGAGATGACGAGCGTGCCGAGTGTTTGTCCCTTCCGCACAGGAGCGGAGACGGTTTGCGGCAGCTCGGCGCGCACGCTCAACGATTCACTCTCCGAGACGGGATAGCAGAAGCTCTCCGCTGCGACGGCAGACACGCTCTGCCCGTCGACGCTTACGCTGCCGTAGGCCTCGCCTTTTTTCGCACCGCTTGAGAGCGCATACGCCGAAAAGCCGTAGTCGTAGAGTGCCGCGTGATCCGCCCAATCGCTGCCGTCGTGCAGCGTGACGGCGATCAGGCGCATCCCGCCGCGCTCGGCACAGGTGACGAGCGTGCGCCCCGCGTCGCCGGTGTAGCCGGTCTTGAGGCCGACGCAGCCGGAATACGACGCGAGCAGCTTATTGTGGTTCGTCATCGTGCGCGTGCCAACGCTCGCCGTGCGCGTTGAAACGATGCGCGCGAACGTCGGGTTCTGCATGGCGTAGGCCGCAAGGCGCGCCATATCAAGGGCACAGGAGCCGTGCCCCGCTTCATCGAGCCCGCTCGGGTTAGCAAATGACGTGTGCTCCATGCCGAGGGCTTTCGCCTTTTCGTTCATCCATCGGACAAACTGCGCGCTGCCGCCGTTTCCGCCGCAGTGGGCGGCGATGCACTCTGCCGCGTCGTTGCCGGACGGCAGCATCAGACCGTAGAGAAGTTCCTCCATCGTGAGCGTTTCGCCCTCGAGAAGGTACATCGACGAGCCCTCGCGCAAGTGCTCGCGTTTGACCGTGACCTTCTCCGTGAGTTCGCTGTGCTCCAGCGCGACCAAGCAGGTCATGATCTTCGTCGTGCTCGCGATGCTGCGCTCCTGCGTTTCATTGCGCGACGCCAGCACCCGCCCACTGCCCGCCTCCATCAAAACGAACGCGGCGGCGGCAGTTTCAGGCGCGGCAGCCTGACAGGTCAAACTGCTTGACAGGCAGGAAACAGCAAGGAAAACGGCAAATACGCATCGGGCAAAACGCGGCATGGAATCACTCCTTCGTTCGGAATGCCCCTATTATGCCCGGAATCAGTAGATATCTTTCTCTTCTCTCTTCTTGTCCATGAAATTCTGCACGCGGTCTAGCACTTCCGGCACAAGATCAAGCACGCGGTCGACCGTTGCCGCCGCAGGAATGGCCACGGGCATCACGCGCGTCAGACCGTCCTTGACGACGAGGAACGCGACGGGGTCGACCTTGACGCCCGCGCCCGCGCCGCCGCCGAAGTGTGCGGTGTCGGTCTTGCCGTAGTCGCCGCCGCCCGCGCCGAAGCCAAAGCTCACGCGGGAAACGGGAATGACGGTCACGCCGTCGGGCGTTTGGATCGGCTCGCCGATGATGGTGTTGGAATCGACCATATCACGGATCTTATCCATCGTGGTGTCCATGAGATCGTTGAGCGGGGTCTTCTTTTCGATGTTTTCCATGAGGTTCATCCTTTCTTTTTATGCGGTCAGTTTTTCACTGTGTTCACTGTTTTGCGGAGTGCTCTCCGTTGGTTTTTCCGCGGGAGCGTCGTTTTTATGCGCCTTTTTATAGCGCAGGTACCATTTGAGCATCGGAATGAGCAGCGCAAGTGCGATGTGCAGCCCGTCGCGGATGCGAAGCGACAGGCCAACGGCACCCTCTGCGTGCGTCTTTTCAGAGCTGTAGTCCATGCGCAGGTGCAGTGAGGGATCAGGGATATGGAAGAGGTCTTCAAGGTGCGGCATCACACCCCACATCGCGGCGCTCGCATAGCCGTAGGTCTGCGCGATATCCGCGGGGTCCGTGCCGCCGAAGACGACGAGAATTTCCAGCGGGTCGATGCGAAGGCGCTTGCAGGTGCGTTTCGCTGTCTCCTTGAGCGCCGAGAGCGCCGTCGTGATGAGGTCCCTGAGCTCCTCTTTTGTCGGCTTGGGGAGCGAGGGCTTTTTCTTTTGCTTCGCCTCTTCTCCCTCTGACTTTGGCTTCTTCTCCTTTGCCTTTTTTTTCGGCGTTTCTTTCTTTTCCTTTGCTGGCAGCAGCGTGAAGCGGAACGGGCCGACCGAAAGCTGCACGCGCAGCTCGTCGCCGAACTGCATCAGCGCGCCCACGCGCAGAAAGCCGATCAAAATAAAAATGAGCAGGATGATGCCAATTACCTTCAGCGCAGTCAATCGACCACCTCCCTCTTTTTACGCATCACGCGGTTTTTATGCTTTACGCGGTCAGTGTTCCCCGTTTTTGGGAACGCTGCCTTCTTTTTCCGTCATGGCGCTGGGGTCGAGGATCGTGCCGTCCTCCGTCATGCGGAGCTGACCGTCGGCCTCAAGACCCGGCATCTCCGGCAGCTCCTCGAGCGAACCCAAGTGGAAGTCGCGCAGGAACTTTTTCGTCGTGCGGTACAGCCTCGGCCGTCCGGGGACCTGCAAGCGTCCGCACTCTTCGATAAGCCCGCGCTCAAGCAGCAGCCCTACGGTGTATGAGCTGTCCACGCCGCGCACCTGATCGATGTAGGCGCGGGTCGTGGGCTGGTAGTAGGCGATGATCGTCAGAACCTCCAGCGCGGGCTGAGAGAGCTTGGCGGTCTTGCGGATCTCAAACGCCTTGCGGATGACGTCGGCATAGTCCGGCGACGAGCAGAGCTGATAGCTGTCCTCCATGCGGACGAGCCGGATGCCGCGGCGCTCAAAGGCATAGTAATCGCCGAGCTTTTGTAATACCTGTTCCGCGGTCGGACGGTCCAAATCGAGCGCAAGGCAGATGCGGTCGATCGGGAGCGGTTCGCCGCTGGCGAACAAAATGCCCTCGATGGCCGACTCGACCTCGCGCAGGTCCAAAGATTCCAAAGACATAGCGTTCCTCGCTTTTTACAGATTGATACGGTCGGGGGCGTCGTCCCCGCACTCCACGGTGCAGTCCGTGTCAGAACCGGCCAGATGGATGACCTTTTCGCGGCAGAGCTCCAAAACGGCGATGAACGTCGCCACGATCTCGCTGCGGCTGCGGCTGCCGCGGAACAGCAGCTTGAAGCGCGTCATGCCGAACTCCTTGAGCCGGTGCAGAATTTCCTCCGCCTTGCCCTTGACGGGATACGGCTCGCGGCGCACGATCTCGCTCAGCGCGGCGCTCGGCGGCGCGGCCAGCTTCTCTCCGCGCTCCATGATCGTCTGCATGGCGAGCACGAGGTCAGCCTTTTCGTGGCTGTACTCGTAGATTTTGCCGCGCTGCATGGGCTCGGGCTGGCGCGTCATGATGCTGCGGCCAAACTCGCCCATCGGGCCGAGCGTTTCGGTCAGCGTCTTGATGCGAAGGTACGTGTCCTTTTGCTGGCGCTCTTTGAGCGAGGCAATGAGCTCGTCCATCTCGCTCTGCGCCTGCTCATCCTCAAGCGAAAGCAGCATGCGCGTTTTGATGTACATTAAATGTGCCGCCATCGTGATGAATTCGCTCGCGACCTCGAGATCGAGCTGCTTTCGCTGCTCGAGATACGCAAGGTACTGGTCCAGGATCAGCGCGATGGGAATGTCCTGAATCTCTATTTTATTTTTCGACAGCAGGAAGAGAATGAGGTCGAGCGGCCCTTCAAAGTCCTGCAGCGCCTCCGCGCTGCGCTCGTGCACCACGCCCTCCAGCTTGAAAACGGGATTGTCCATGACATTCCTCTCACTTTATCAATATACGATCCAGTTGACCAGAAGCTCGTACACGCGGTAGATGCCCTCGCTGAGGATATTGTCTCCCACGCCGAGCCAGACGAGCACAAAAAGAACAAGCATGCCGTATTTTTCATACCGCATCAGCGTCATGTACGCGCGGTCGGGCAGAAAGGCGAAGAGCACCTTCGACCCGTCGAGCGGCGAGATCGGGATGAGGTTGAAAAGCCCCAGACCGACGCTCATGTACGCCGTCATCGCAAGGAAATTCAAAAGGCCGCTGCAAAACGCGGTATCGACATAGTGCGCGATCGTGATGCGCGCGCCGAGCAAGAGCAGCATCGCCAGCAGCAGATTCGACACCGGCCCCGCCAGCGCTGTGATGGCCATACCCTGCTTCGGCTTTTTGAAATACCGCATGTCGACCGGCACGGGCTTTGCCCAGCCGAAGCCGACGAGCAGCATGGCAGCCAAGCCGAACCAGTCGATATGGTGCAGCGGGTTTAAGCTCAAGCGGTGCTCTCGCTTGGCCGTCGGATCGCCGAGGGCATAGGCTGCAAGACCGTGACAGGTCTCGTGCACCGTCAAGCATAAAAAGACGCCGAGCACACGCAAAAGCGCATCGGTCAGCGAGCCCCAGTCGATGGACTGGAGCAATTCCTGAAAACTGTTCACGCAATTTCTCCGTAAAAAATATGCAAATCGCGAAGACTTGCATTGCATTCTATTGCTATTATAACAGCCCTTTTCCCACATGACAAGGGATTTTGCAATTTTTGCTGCATTTTGCTTTCAAAAATTGACGCATTTTTTTCTGTCAAATTGCGAAAAATGACAAAAAAGCGCCTCAACCGCACGGTTGAGGCGCTTTGCAGGATGCAATATCCTCTTATTTCTTGAGGCGCTTGTCGCTCTTGGTCGCAAGGTGCGTGCCCAAGGACTGGAAGATCTGCACCAGAATGATGAGCAGTACGACCGCTGCGAACATCACAAGGTACTTGTAGCGATAGTAGCCGTAGTCGATGGCGATTTTGCCGAGGCCGCCGCCGCCGATGATGCCGC
>OIXA01002248.1_pt1 | contig 22659 bp, 23 predicted proteins | sample 1587721 | NCBI WGS metagenome assembly OIXA01 (sample SAMEA3888900, study PRJEB22519) | human gut metagenome | biome: human gut; feature: human-associated habitat; material: faeces | place: Denmark | collected 2013
GTGACCGAATTGTTCGTACGCCACTCCGTAAGATCACCACGGTGTAGGCGTCGCGAACAATTCGGTCACAGATGGCATCGGGAAACAGCGGATCGGATAGTTTCGACCACTAGCTTGGGAGGACAAACTGGGAGCAGAAGATCATGGAGTCTTTGCTTGTACCGGAACTCCACGATTTCCAGCGAATTCCTGGCTTCTGCTTCTTTCAGAGGATATCAGCGTTTCGAGCATGATGCACGTTGCCGAAATCCGTTCAGCACACTTTGCCCGTGCAATTGTTCTGAAAGAATTGGTCTGGATGCACATGAGAACTGTGATTTCCTATGTCAGCGGGTATGGAGATCATTTCCATGCCGTCATGGAGCAGATACACCCTAGCGACGCCGCATTTCGTGGACACAAGAAACGGCTGGTGCAGGCTGAAAAGCGGCTGGGAGAGCTTGACCGTCTGTTTATCCGCATTTCCTATGACCTTGTGGGCTTTATCCCCATGGAAAAACTGCCGAAACAGGAAACGGCGTGACCGAAGCCACGCCGTTTCCTGAGAAAATATGATATTACTTTCTTATGACCCCTGACCATTTGAAACGGGGCGCTACTTGTCATTATCACAGTGTTTCGCCGGCTTCCGCGCGCCAGAGCGGCTCCATGTAGGAAAAATATGTCTGCCAGCGGGCAAAGGCTTCACGCGTCGCTTCGGCCTGCTCGCTCTGCGGTAGATACGTTTTCTGGACAGACGGAGCCGGGATATTGGAAAAGCCCGCGATCAGACCCGTTCCAACACCTGCAAGCAGCGCCGCACCGCGGCACGCCGCGTCTCCGGCATTGGGAATACAGACCGGAAGATCGAGAGTATCGGCAAAGATCTGGCTCCAAAATGCGTTCGACGCGCCGCCGCCCGTGAGCGTCAGCACCCGCACAGGCGCGAGCTTCGTCATGGGCAGCAGCGCCTGTACCTCCGAAAAAGCCAGCCCCTCCAGCACAGCGCGGATTATATCCGCGCGGCGTGTGTTCATGTTCACGCCATAAAGCCCCATCTGCGCGTGCTCCATCCCGGCCCACGCAGGCGGGATGATGAACGGATGGCAGACGAGATGGCGCTGCGCAGCACTCGCAGCCTGTGCAAGCAGCTCGTCATAGACCGACGTGCCGTTGCGGCGCGCGGTCTCCTGTTCGTCCTGACAGAAGGTATGCACAAACCAGTCAAGCCCTCGACCGGTCAGTGCACTGTTCATATACAGCCACGTATCGGGGATGACTGCCCTGTCCGGTCGACCGAACAGACCATCCGGACCGGTCGCATACGGCGATGCCCCACCAACAAGCATGTTCATGGAAAACGTGCCGAGGATCGCGGTCAGGTGCCCCGTTCGCGTGCCGCCGCAACCAAAGGACGCTGCCGCGCAGTCATGACCGCCCATCACGCACGGCGTACCTGTGCAAAGACCCGTCTGCTGCGCAGCCTCCGGCGTCACCGCGCCGCAGACCTCCCACGCGTCCCGGATGGGTGGCAGCATCCGCGCAGCCTCCGGAATGCCGAAGCGTGCGAGCGTCCGCTCATCATATTGCTGCGTCGCTGGATCGACGAGCACGCTCATGCCAAAGTCTGACAGGCTGACAGCAAGCTCACCCGTCATGCGGAACCGAAGGTAGTCCTTGGCGACCATAACGGCGTGCGTCTCAGCAAAGACTTCCGGCTCGTTCCGCTTCAGCCATTGCAGAAGCCGCGCCGGATCGACCTTGGACACGGACTCGGCCGCCTCGCCGCGGTGGTGGCACGCAAGATCCTCAAGCCGCGTCCGCGAATCGAGCGAGAGAATACCTGCGCGTGCCGGTGAACCGTCAGCCCGGACGGCGTAAAGTCCGCCGCCATGACCTGAAAAGCCGACGGCGCGGATCTGGGCTGGATCAAGACCGCTCTTTTGTAGTACGGCGCGAATAGACCGGACGGTATTGTCCCAAATGCGGCACATGTCCTGCTCTGCCCAGCCCTCGTGCGGCTTGCTGGGGATCTCAGCCGGCGTGGACGCGGCACAAATCTCCTGCCCACGCAGATCATAGATGGCGGCCTTCACGTTCGTACTGCCGCGGTCGATACCCATCAGATATGCCATGCTGCGATCCTCCAAGTATTTACTCAGCGAAAATTGACCTTTGCCTGGATCCGACCAGTCCTGAAATAGCCCTCCAGATCGGGCAGGAAACATTTAAGTCTTGCCAACCGTGTGTCGCACGTGCTGCCAGCCAGATGAGGCGTCAGGAGTACGTTATCCAGCGCATAGAACGGGCTGTCAGTTGGCAGCGGCTCGATATCGAACACATCCAGCGCCGCGCCCGCAATGCGTTTACCCCGCAGCGCATCCAGAAGCGCCTGCGTGTCGATAAGACCCGAGCGAGCTGTATTGACGAGCCAAGCAGTGGGCTTCATCTGCGCGAAAAAGTCCTTCGTGAACATGCCGCGCGTCGCAGGCAACAGCCGCACGTGCACCGACACAACATCAGCCTGTGCAAGAAGATCTTGCGTCGTGACCGGCACACAGCGCGCCGCACAAATCGTCTCGTCCGGCACGAACGGGTCAGACACAAGCACCTCGCAGCCGAAGCCCTGAAGTTTTTCCGCGACGCTGCGCGCGATGGTGCCAAAACCGAGAAGACCTATCTTCAGATCGCACATACGCCGCCCAGCGCATGCGTGCGCCGCATCCCAGTCGGGACCGCACGGTCGCAGCTGTATCTCAAACAGCCGCCGCACGGCAGCAAGGATGAGCGCGATCGTGTAATCTGGGACAGAAAAATTGTTGGAAAACGGGGAATTTGCGACCTGAATGCCTTTTTCCGTCGCATACGGCACGTTGACGTTCTCCACGCCGCCACGCGTCGTCAGAAGAAGCCTACACTGCTTTGCCGCGTCGAGGAACATCTTCGGCGCGAGCACGTAGTTCATCAGGATGACCTCTGCGTCGGAAATGGCATCCAGTACCTTCTGCGGCGGCGTATACCACTCTGGACCGGTCTTTTCGAATTTCTCGGCAAACTGCGTAAAGCTCATGCCGAGGTTTTCCTGATCCTGCACAGTCACGAAATCGACATTGTACTTCTCCCACAGCGGGTCAAGCAGCGCGCGCACCGGTCGGGAAGTCATAAACTCCGTCGTGTTGTTGACGTCGCAGACGTAGACGACCTTTCTCTTATCCATCTTTGCGCACCTCCTCCTGCGTGACCGCGTCGGCCATGCGCGGTGTCAGGATCACATCGTGCCGCCCGAGCAGCGGATGCTCTGCCGGCAGCGGTTCTTGCCAGAACACGTCCAGCGCCGCGCCCGCAATCCGGTTTTCACAGACGACCGCAACCAGCGCAGATTCCTCCACAGCCTCGGCCTGCGTGATGTTGATGAACCACGCAGTCGGGACCATCGTGCTGAGATCCCGCGCGGTGACAGCAGGCGGCTGTCCTGCTTCGACACGCGTATGCACAGAGACGGCATCGCACGTGGCAAAGAGCGCTTCGCGCGTCACGCTCTCGCAGCCAAGAGCGCTGATCGCGTCCTCCTGCCCCGGCGCGCAGACAACGATCTCACAGCCAAACGGGCGCAGACGGCGGATAACACCCTCAGCGACCGCATCAAGACCTAGAAGTCCGACCTTCATCAGACTCAGTGCGTGGTAGGGCGGCGAAATGCTGACGTCGCGCCGCCATTTTTTTTCATTTTTATGCAGCTCGCGTTCGGATACGGAGCGGTCAAGCCATAAAAGCAACCCCACCGCATAATCCGCAGCTGCATCGACATCCCAAATGCGGGATGCGCAGTCAGGCATGGTCTGTCAACTCCTTCCTGTCTTGCGTCATGTTATTCCAGACCGATATGTCTGGCCGGGTTCGTCTTGAATATCTTTGTGATTTCCTCCTTGGACACGCCGTAGGCCAGCAGCATCTGGATCATCCAGCGGTGACCGACGATGTGCGGCGGGTTATGTATCTGACCGAAGTCAGAACCGTAGACGAAGTGATCCGCGCCGACCTCTTGGATCATTCTGGCCGCGTAGATCGGACCGGTCTCATGCAGTGGGAAGCAGAGTGTGCCGAGACCGGAGAGCATCAGCATAACGTTCTCAGAGGCGTACTCCTTCATCTGCGCGATGGTGGTCTTGGAGTGGATATGCGCTGGATGGACGACCTCGAGATGCTTGACGCCGGCCTTTTTCGCGGCCTCGAAGACAATGGAGGTCTCCGCATAGGGATAGTGACCCGAGGCAAGGACAAGATCATGCTCGGCAACGACCTTGAAGATGTCGTACAGCTCCGGCAGCACACGACCGTTGCCGTCGAGCAGATGGATGCCGCTGCCGCTGCGGTCGTCATAGACAAGCTTGCGGTGGTGATAGGAATCGACCATCGGTAGCCAGACGTACTTGTAATTTGGAAAGTTCAAGCAGCGCTCGACCGCGTTTGCGTTCAGTCCGCCCTGCGACAGGTTCAGTGTAATGCCGCCGTAGATCTGCGGCGCGGTGAGCTCGTTCGCCTCGCACCACTCATTGATCCACTTCTGAAGCAGCGCGTTGCGGCTCGCAGAAGGAGTATACCACGTTTTGAAGACAAGTGCACGCATTTTTGCCTTCGCAGCATCTTTGACGGTGTCATCCTCGAGCGCGATGCGCTCGAACGGCTCGGAGCCGCCATGGCAGTGGATATCGATGGCTCCTTCCATAAGTTCGTCGACATCCTTGAGCGTAAAGTGGATGCCCGCGAGGAAGCGCGCATACTGGATATTGACAAAGCGCACCTGCTGACGCAGCAGATAGTCCTTGACTTCCTGACTCAGCTCCTCCTCAGAGTCAAAGATCACAACGTCGCGCAGACGCTCGAGGCGCTCGTCGTCGACCTTGATCTGCATGAGCTGCTGGATGTTGAAAGATTCGTGTTTGTCCATTGATTGTCTCCTCCGTATTCAATGCTCAGACGCGGTTCACGCTGCCGAAGAGCTCGATGAGTTCGGCGGCCTTGTCCTTCAGCGCCGCTTGCACGACCTTGTAAACGCCGTAGTAGTTACCCTTGAAATCATAGTCGGTGATTGCGTCAACGGCGGTCTTGTACATATCCGTCGCGATATTGATTTTGTTGATGCCCATGCCGGCGACCTTATGCAGCGCCTCGTTGCCCGTGCCGGAGCCGCCATGCAGCACCAGCGGGAAATCCGCGCCGAGATTGCGCTTGATCTGCGTCAGACGGTCGAAATCGAGATACGGCGTACCGGAGTAGGTGCCGTGGGCTGTTCCGATAGCGACCGCAAGGCAGTCGACGCCCGTGGCCTCGACGTATTCCTTCGCCATTTCCGGCTGCGTGAGCGCCGCGTCGCGGTCAATATCGTACTGCGCGCCCTGCCCGACATGGCCAAGTTCTGCCTCAACGGTAACGCCCACGGAATGGCAGATGCGCACGACATCCCTGACGCGCGCGACATTCTCTTCAAACGCAAGCGTGGAGCAGTCGTACATCACAGAGGTGAAGCCGGACTGAACGGCGTGCATGATTTGGGAAAACTCCTTACCATGGTCGAGATGGATAGCGATGGGCACACTCGACGCCTCAGCCAGGCGTCGCAGATAAGAGCCAAAAAACGTCAGGTCAGGGTTTGCGGTATAGCCGACGGCGAGGATTAGTGGTGAGCGTAGCGCCTCGGCGGCGGCGATGATGGGTCTCGCGTCCATTTCGCTTGCAATATTCGGTGCGGGAACGGCATAGTTTTCGCGCGACGCGTGGTCGAGCAGTTCTTTCATGGTAACGAGCATAGTTGGTACCTCTTTTCTGAACGGTCAAAGTATGTATCACACACAGCGCGGCGCGCCATGATCATTTTCAGTGTTTCTTCTGCGGGTAGCTGCGGTCCCAAGGAGGCGGACCGCCCGAACGGCACGTCCGGGCGGTGCCCTCCGCGTGGAAAATGGAAGTTGAATCAGCGAAGATGCCTGCGGTTTTTTGTGATGCGTCAGTCGGCCAGAACGAATTCGTTGTTCTCAATCACATACCAGAACATGTCCTTGGTCGGGTTTCTGTTCTCGTCAAAGTTGATGACGCCGGATGCCCCCTGCCAATCCTTGACGTTGGCGATCCAGTCGGCCATGGCAGTGCGGTCGGGTCCGACGGCAGCAACCGCGTCGCAGAGCAGTGCGATGGCGTCGTAAGAGTTTAGCACGTACATATCGGTCAGATTGCCGGTCGCGGTCTCATAGGCCTCCTTAATGAAGACGAAATTCTCTTCGGTGTTGTTGGGGTTGATGTAGGAGCCCAAAAGCATGCCCTCGGCGTTGCCGCCGGCTGCGTCCAGAAATTCCGTCTTATAGAGCATGGTGTTGCCGTAGATCTTGAAATTGCAATCGAGCTGCGCCATCTGCGTGACGATCATCGCCGCGTCGGAGTATCCGGGCTCGATGTAGATCGCGTCCGCACCGGCGGCCTTGATCTTGGAAAGGAGTGGGGTGAAGTCTTTCGTCTGACCGGAAACAAACGTCTCAGCCGCGATGACGGTGCCGCCCATCTCCTCGACAACGCCGGACCATGTCTCGAGAATGTTGACGCCATAGTCGTCGTTGGAGTAGATAACGGCGAGATTCTGGCAGCCGTCCTCGATCATGCGGCGGGCAATGAGGTTGCCCTCAAAGGATGCAATTGTGCACATTCTAAAGATGTAGTTGCCTGTCAGCGTCACGTCGACCTGACCTGCCTGCGGGGTGATCATGGGGATGCCGACCTCTTGGAAGACGGGAACGGCGGTCATGGTCGCGGTCGAGGTCTGGCTGCCGACGACGCCGAGGATATCGTCGCGACCAGCAATAAGGTTGGCGATGTTCAGCGATTCCTTGGGATCGTTCTTGTCATCATAGTACTCCATGACGACGGGATGGCCGTTGATGCCGCCCTCAGCGTTGCGCTTTTCGACGTAGATCTCAACAGTGGACTTGTAGGTCTGACCGTACTGTGCATTGTCGCCGGTCAGCGGCGCGTAAAGCGCAAAGGTGTAGGGCTCGAGCTCGACCTCGTCCTGTGCGGGTGCTTCAGTCGTGCTGTTGTCCTCCGCGGGGGACTGTGTATCCGTGGAGGTAGGGGTTTCAGATGGGGTAGGTGCAGGGGTCTTGCTGCAGGCGGCCAACGAAAACACAAGAATGAGCGCCATAAGCAATGCGAATGTCTTTTTCATATGGAACCTCCCAATTTTTGTTGTACGCGGCGCGGTGCGAAGCGCATTCGCCGCGCTATGCAGCAAGTATAGCCAAAGCCGCGCGATCCGTCAACGCAGATGTGCCAAGATGTAATTTGAATGCCGACGGAAGGACGATAACATCGAAAAGAAAGCAACTTTGTAATCTTGGAACTTGCCCGGGTCCAGCGGCACATGCTAATCTTAGTGATGAATTTGTCTATGCTGGCGCAACCGCACCCTCTCCCGGGGCGGCTGCCCCATACGGTCTGAAGCAGCACAAAAGGAGGCGAGATGAGGTAACGCGACATCCGGACCGGCACGGGTACACCGCCGGCGTGAGGTCTGATTCAGCCTGAACCGCGCACCGGCACGGTCATACGGCCGCAGCCCGCGCAAATACGTGAAAAATGAAATGGGGGCTTGCATATGCTTTTGCAACAGATCGTAAACGGTCTTACGATCGGTTCCGTGTACGCCTTGGTTGCCATTGGCTACTCACTGGTTTTCGGCGTGCTACGTCTCATCAACTTCTCCAATGGCTCATTGTACATGCTTGGCGCGTATCTGATGCTGATTTTCTACCGGCTGCTTGGCGGCGCGGTGCTGCCGTCGATCATCATCGCGATCGTGCTGGCAGGTCTGAGCGGCTTTCTGGTCGATTTTATCGCGTTGCGGCCGCTGCGTGCGCGCAATGCGCCGCGCATGGCGGGGCTGATCTCCACGCTCGGAATCGGCACGGTTATCGACAACAGCATCCAGATCTGGGTCGGCACGGAAACGCGGCCGTTTCCGAACTTCATGAACTTCGGAAAGCTGAACATCGGCAACGCAGTCATTAGCTATTCGCAGATCATCATCTTCCTGATCTCGCTGCTGCTGATGGGCATTTTGTCTCTTGTCGTCTATAAAACGAAGGTCGGCAAATCGATGCGCGCGGTATCGCAGAACGCAATGTGTTCGAAACTGATGGGCATCAATGTCAAACTTGTCATCTCTGGCACGTTCATGCTCAGCGCCATTCTCGCCTGCTGCTCTGGTATTCTTGTCGGCGCGTACTATCAGAACATCGACACGACCATGGGCTTCTCGGTCGGCATGAAGACGTTCGCTGCGGCGGTGCTTGGCGGCGTCGGCTCGCTGCCGGGCGCGATGCTCGGCGGCATCATCGTCGGCGTCGCGGAGACGATCGGTGCGAGCTACATCAACTCCGGCTACCGCGATGCGATCTCCTTTGCCATTCTCATCATCGTCCTGCTGGTCAAGCCCAGCGGTATCTTCGGCAGAACCTCTGCCAACAAGATGTAACGGAGGGGGCACTTGAAATGATCAAAAAAATCGCACGTTTTATCGCCGTCCACCAGCTGGCGCTGATCCTCGTGCTGCTGGCTGCGGCCATCGCCTTCCCACTCGTCGTCACAAACCGGTATATCCTTCGGCTTGGCACGCTGTGCCTCATGTACACCATCCTGACGCTTGGGCTGAACCTCGTCACGGGCTATATGGGTCAGATGTCGTTCGGGCAGGCAGCCTTCTGGGGCATCGGCTCGTACACGGCAGCCATCGTGATTGTCAAAGCGGGCTTCTCCACGATCCCGGCTATGCTGCTGGCGATGGTGGTCTCGGGCTTCTTCGGTTTTCTGGTTTCGCTGCCGACGCTGAAGCTCAAGGGCTATTATCTGACCATTGTTACGATGGGCTTTTGCGAGATCATCCGTCTGATCGAGCTCAACTCGACGTTTACCGGCGGTGCGCTTGGCATTTCGCGTATCCCGGCGTTCTCGTTCTTCGGTCTAAAGCTCTCGGGCCAGCGGGAGATCTATCTCGTCGCGCTTGTGCTCGTCGTGCTGGTCACGCTGGCGGTCAAAAATCTTGTTTCCTCTTCCTACGGCCTGTCCATCCGCGCCATTCGCGACGATGATGACGTTGCCGAGCTCATGGGCATCAATATCGTCCGCGTCAAGCGCATGACATTCGTCATTTCTGCCATGATTGCAGGTCTGGCTGGCGCGTTTTACGCGCAGTACATTACGTTTATCCATCCGAGCAACTTCACAACCGCCGCGTCGCAGGAACTGATTGTCATGATCATCTTCGGCGGTCTCGGCTCGCTGCCGGGCACATTCCTCGGCGCAATCTCGCTGACGCTACTGCCGGAGCTGATGCGTGATCTGATGGATTACCGCATGCTGATCTACGGCGTAATGATGATCGTGATGATGATCGTCAAGCCTGACGGTCTGCTCGGCAATTTTGATTTCCGCATGCTCCAACAGGAGGCCACGGAGGAAAAGCTTTGCAAAAAAGGAGCCGTTCCGGCAAGAAAGGAGGACGACAAGCATGAATGAGGGTCTGCGCGTGGTGGATATCACGCAGAAATTCGGCGGTCTTCTGGCGCTAGACGCCGTCAATATCGCGGTGTATCCCGGCGAGATCGTCGGCATCATCGGTCCGAACGGCGCGGGCAAGACCACGCTCTTTAACGTCATCTCCGGCGTGTATCAGCCGACCTCCGGTCACATCTACCTGAACGATCAGGAGATTACCAATCTCAAGCCGTATCAGATCTCACAACTCGGCTTCTCTCGCACGTTCCAGAATATCCGTCTGTTCACGCGCATGAACGTGCTGGAAAACGTCCAGATGGGCATGTGTGGCAAGGCAAAGGTCAGTCTGTTTGACAATCTCTTCTCCACGCCCAAAAAGCGCGCCGAAACCATCCGGCAGCGTGAAAGAGCCATCGAGATCCTGCGCATCATGGGTCTTGAGGATAAAAAATACCATATGCCCGGCAGCCTCCCCTACGGTGAACAGCGCCGACTGGAAATCGCACGTGCCATGGCGACCGATCCCACAGTCCTGCTCCTCGACGAGCCTGCCGCAGGCATGAACGAACAGGAAACCGAGGAGCTGCGCCAGACCATCAGCGAACTGCAAAAAATGAACTTCACCATCATCCTCATCGAGCACGACATGCACTTCGTCATGAATCTCTGCCACAGGTTGTACGTGTTGAACCACGGAAAAATGATTGCTGCAGGCACCCCGAATGAGATCAAAACGAACAATCTCGTCATCGAAGCATATCTTGGAAAGGATGTGGACGAATGAGTATTCTTTCTGTCAAAGACCTGACCGTCAACTACGGCGCGATCCGCGCGCTCAAGGGCATCTGTCTCGACGTCGAACCAGGTGAAATCATCACGCTTATCGGCGCGAACGGTGCCGGAAAGACCAGCACAATGAACGCCATCATGGGCGTGATCCCCAAGACCGGCGGCAGCGTGATCTTCAACGGTGAGAACATTGCCCGCTCCGACACAGTCAGCATCGTCAAAAAGGGCGTGATCCTCGCGCCGGAGGGTCGTCAGATCTTCCCGGACTTCACGGTGCGCGATAATCTGCTCATGGGCGGCTATCACAGCACACCCGAGGAAAATCATGCGCGCATGAAGGACGTTCTGGAGATTTTCCCTGTCCTCGGAGACCGCATGAAGCAGCTGGCCGGTACGCTCTCCGGCGGCGAACAGCAGATGCTCGCCGTGGGTCGCGCCTATATGGCAAAACCGAAGCTGCTAATGCTCGACGAGCCGAGCCTCGGTCTCGCTCCGCTGCTGATTCAGGAGATCTTCCGCATGATTCAGCGCATCCGCGACATGGGTGTAACGATCCTGCTCGTTGAGCAGAATGCGCGCATGGCGCTGAAGATCTCCGACCGCGGCTATGTTATCGAGTCCGGCACGATTGCCCACGTCGATACCGCACAGAATCTGCTGCGCTCCGACGCAGTTGTAAAAGCCTATCTCACGTGAAGCTTCTTCCCTCTGTCAGGCGACCGGTCCTAAGGACCGGTCGCCATGCTGTCAAAATGTGTCGTGAAAAGGATAATGCCATTAAGTTAAGCAAGAAATCGATTGCAACTTGCACTTGCAATTTGCGGATATTTCTTTAATTTCTTCTTCGCTGAATTTATATCTGGAAGACATATTTATCACCCAGTTATAGTATATTAAGGAACCTCTGAATAAATCCCCGACCGCGGACGACGGATCTTTTCCGCCAATTCTGCGGTTTGAAAAACGAGAAATACATGCAGAATTCCTTCGTTTTTCAAACATTGTCTTGACGAAAAATCTTTCACCGTCCACAGCCGCCGATTTAATCAGAGCTTCCTTAAATATCATTGCAAGCAATTATACTGCTTTATTAAGAATTAGTATAAAAGTTAAGCGTGAAGAAGTGATATATGCCGCAAAGAGGCACCACACGTTTTCCCGCTTCGTTCTAACTTATTACTTAAAAATCCGCGCCGGAGAAATCCTCCGGCGCGGCTTCGTTTTTTATGAATTACGGATGAAGCACGACCTTGATTGCTTCCTGCGTGCGCATGAGTTCCATACCCTCACGCCACTGCTCTAGTGGCAACTCGTGCGTGATCTCGGACTTCACGTCGATCATGCCAGCCTCCAGAAGTCGCATGGATTGCAGCCAGGAGGTTGTGTCGTAGCCCATATGACCGCGCATCGTGATGGCCTTGGTGATGAGCGGCACATAGTTGCCGGTCTCCGTCGGGCGGCGGTGGATACCGATGCGGATGACCTCCCCGCCGCGGCGGAGCATTGCGATGGCCTGTTCGGTGATGACAGCGGGTCCGGCAAAATCAAACACCGTTCCAAGCCCCTGCGGTCCACAGATTTCTCTGACGCGCGCAGGGATATCGTCCTGCCCGTTGATGAGGATGTGCGTCGCGCCATATTTTTTCGCGACCGACAGGCGGATATCCTTATCCGACGGCGTGCCGACCACGATGATGTTGCGGCAACCCATTAGTTTGGCAAACTGCACGCCAAACAGACCCAGCGGTCCTGGACCGTAGAACAGCGCGTCGTCGCCGGGCAACAGATGCGACTGCTGAATGACGGTCTGATAGGCGTTGCAGACCGGGTCTAGGATGCTCGCTTCTTCATACGAGACGTTTGGGGGAATCTTCATGAGCGAATTCGGGTTCAGTCGCAGAATTGTGCCAGGGATGCGTACGTACTCGGCGAAGCCGCCGTCATGCGGCGGATAGCCAATAGCTTTGCGGCTGTTGCAGTTGAGGTAATCGCCTTTTGCGCACGCGGCGCACACACCGCACGCCTCGGCAGTATTGTCAGAGACAACGCGGTCGCCGACGCTCCAGCCCGTAACATATTTGCCGATCTTCACGACGTCACCCGCAAACTCATGTCCACCGACATACGGTCTGGCGGTAAAAGGCTCGGTCGACGGTGCAAGAATCCAGCGTCCGATATCCGAGCCGCAGATGCCTGCTGCTCGGACCTTGACCAGAACTTCATCCTCGCCAATCTCCGGCACGGGAATGTCAGTCAGGCGCAGATCGTCTACAGTGTTTCCATATGCGACAAGTGCTTTCATGTGTACTTCCTCCTTCACTTCACACGCCGTCTCAGCGGTTCAGGTTCTTCAGGACGAGCGTCTTGCGCTGCGACATCTCATGCAGAATGTCCGTGATGCCCTCGCGGCCAAGACCGCTCATCTTATAGCCGCCGAACGGGGCGGTATCTCTGCGCCAGCGGCCCGCGCCATTGGCGACAATGGTGCCGGACTGCATGCGCGCAGCCAGCTGGATGCTGCGGTTCAGGTTCGCGCTGATGACGCCGCCGTTGAGACCGTAGCAGCTTTGGTTGCAAATCTCGATCGCCTCATCGTCGGTCGCGAACTCGATAATTGGGAACACCGGTCCGAATATTTCCAGATCGCCCGCGATGTGCATCGCGGCTGTCACGCCGTCAAGAATGGTCGGCTCGACGTACGCGCCATGACGCTTGCCGCCGCAGACGAGCTTCGCGCCCTGCGCGATAGCCTCCTGGATCTCGGTCTCGATGTTCTTCGCTGCGCGCTCGCTGACGAGCGGTCCCATATCGACGGCAGGATCGGTCGGATCGCCGACCTTTACCTTTGCGACGGCAGCCGTCAGCTTGTCGAGGAAGGCATCCTTGACGCTCGTATGGACAAGGAAGCGCTTCGGCACACAGCAGTTCTGCCCCGAAATGAGCAGCCGTGACATGGCCTCAGACACAGCGTAATCGATATCCGCGTCATCGCAGACGATCAGCGCGTCATTGCCGCCGAGCTCGAGCAGCACGCGCTGCATGTGCGTTGCGGAATTGCGGATGAGCTCACAGCCGACGGCGGTACTGCCGGTAAAAGCGACGGCGCTGACCTCGCGTCGATCCATGAGTTGCTTGACGATGCGGTTGCCCGGACCGGTGACAACCTGAAGGACGCCCGCTGGGAACGCGGTCTGCTGCAAGACCTCAGTGTAGAGAATAGTCGTCAGCGCGACATCGGACGCAGCCTTCATGATGACGGTATTGCCCATGATGAGCGCCGCAGCGACCTTGTAGGAAAGATTGCTGATGGGGAAATTGAACGGACCCATGCAGCAGATGACGCCGAGCGGCTCCGTGACGGTCATAGTCAGGTCGCTGATACACGCTCCATCAGCCGTATTGGGATAGACGTGACCGTAATCGTGCATCGCTGCGGCGACGCAGCTGCGGAACACGGTCGGAACGCCAGAATACTCACCCTTGCACTGCGCGTAAGGCTTGCCGCTCTCCACGCACTGTAACTTGGTGATCTCATCCTCCGCAGAGGCCAGAAAATCCGCCGCCTTGAGCAGATACTCCGCGCGCTGGTTGAGCGACAGCGCCGCCCATGACTTCTGCGCGCTTGCCGCGCTGGACACCGCCAGCGCAAGATCGGCATCGTTCGCGCTTGGGAACGTGCCGAGCAGGCGACCGTCGATCGGGCTTGTGGATTCGAGTACCGCGCCGTCGGATGCCGGGACAAAATTGCCGTTGATCAGCATCTGTTTGTTCATCATACATGTTTCCTCCCACTGTTAAAGCATACAGACAATCCAAAAAAACACCCATTTTTCAGGTGCTCTCATTATTCCACACATGCGTACACTCTTGCAATTGTTCGTACAACAAAGTAACATTGATTACAGCGTTTCGTGGTATTTCCAGTGAATAATGTTTGAAAATCACAGCTGAGTATTTATTGACTATTTTTTTTGAAATGCTATAATAGTCACAAAAGGGCGCGCTGTGCGCGCCGCCTGTGCCGATGGCACGGGGCTTTTACGATGCGAAAGTTTTTGCCTGGCAGCCCGGCGCATGTCGCGAACAGTATCATCCCCAGAAAGGAATCACTACCATGGAGCATCCGTCTGCAAGCAATTCATTCCTTTTTCAATTTCTTCCACAGCGCAACGCCGAGCTTGAGCGTGTGCTTCGCCCGATCGCTACCATTCAGGACATTCCGGCGAAGGAAATCATTAACTCGCCCGGTGATTTTATAGACGGACTGTATTATATCTACTCCGGTCGCACAAAAAACTACATCATGAACGCCGACGGCATTGAAAAGGTTCTCTATACGCTTTCCGAGGGCTGGCTGTTCGGCGAGGGTATCGGCAAATTCAGCAGCGAGACGACCATCTTCTCTGCTGCCGTTGAGGATACGGAGATTTGGCGGCTGTCTTATCAGCAGAACCAGCAGCTTCTGCGTGAACAGCCGGAATACACGCAGCTGCTTTTGCGCTGCGTGACGTACAAACAAATCTATCTGCGCTATGAGGTTGAAAACCTCTGCTTCAACTCCTGCAAGGAACGGCTCAAGCGCGCCATCTGCACCGAGGTCGACCAGTCCACACTTATCGACAGCGCGTGGTATGAGCTGAACCATCAATACAGCCACTACGAGCTGAGCATTCTCATCAGCAGTGCGCGCGTCACCGTCAGCAAGCTCCTGAGCGAGCTGTGCAATGACAATTTCATCCGCGTTCTGAACCGCAAGATCCAGGTCAACGCAAAGCAGTACGACGAATATATCAGCAATATGAAGATCCTCTAAGCGCATGGCACATTCCAACGAGATCCCATTCCTGCACGGCGCGCCGTTTGCGCCCGTTGTGCGCTTCGCGCTTCCTGTGGCGGCGACGGGGGTGTTCCAGTTGCTGTTCAACGCTGCGGATATCATCGTTGTCGGTCGCTTCGCGGGTAATGACTGCCTTGCGGCCGTCGGCGCGACAACATCTCTCATCAGTCTTCTGATCTCCGCATTCACGGGCGTGTCGGTCGGCGTCAATATCCTCATAGCGCGCCTGCTTGGCTCAGGGCAGCCGGAGCAGGCCAACGAGGCTGCGCACTGCGCTCAGTCTGAACCGCACCCCGTCAAGAGGACAGAGAAAAAATATAAAGTTTTTCCGGCCAGCAGCCATTCGCTGCTGGCCGTTTTTTATGCGGCGAGGCAAAGCGCATGCTTTTCCATCGGCGTCAGCACGCCCAGATTACGCTGGACACGTCTTGTGTTGTAATAGCGAATATACTGCTGGATCATCTGAACAAGCTCGTGCTTGCTGGTGAACCGTCTGCCGTAATAGCGTTCCCGTTTCAGGATGCCCCAGAAGCCCTCCATCGGGCCGTTATCAATGCAATGCGCCACGCGGGACATACTCTGCGTCATCCCAGCCTGCACAAGCTTGTGGTGGAAGGTGCGGTTGGTGTACTGGAACCCTCTGTCACTATGGAACAGAGGATGCGCGTCCGGATTGGCTTTCACAGCCTTATCAAAGGTCTTGAAAACCAACGGATTGTCATTGCGTTCGCTGAGCACATAGGACACGATGCGCCGATCGCAAAGGTCGAGGATGGCGCTCAGATAGAGCTTTTGTACCTTCACACCCTCAAACCACTTGAATTCGGTCACATCGGTGAGCCACTTTTCATTGGGCTTTGCGGCATAAAACTGCCTGTCCAAAAGGTTTTCGGCAAGATACTGCGGGTTCTTCGCTCGCCGCGTGCAGCCATGGTTGTTGTACTTGATCGTGGAACAGATATCTCTGGCCCGGCAGATGCGGAGCACCCGCTTGTCATTGACGTGGATACCGTGGTCATGACGCAGGTCGTCATTGAGTCTCCGGTAGCCCTTATCCGGACTTTCCTCATGGATCTTCTCAATCGTATCCGCAAGACGCTCATTTTCTGCAGCCCGCTGGCTCAGCTTTCCAGAGGCCCATTTGTGGTAGGCCGAGCGCGCCACATGGAGCAGTTCACAGGCCAACTCAATGGGATACCCTTTTTTCTCGTGAGCTTCTCGGATCGCGGCATAGATATGGCGCTGTCTCACTTCCGAAAGGCATCTCTCCTCTCGATCTCGTCCAATTTTTTTAGCAGGTCACGCTCCATTTCCGCCAAATACAGCTTATGCTTGAGCTGTTCGATCTCGATCTGCGCCTTCTCCAGCTCAGTTCTGGGTACTTGGTCCTTCTTCCGTTTCCCGCGTCGATCCTCCAGACCGGCCTCGCCCATCTCCTCGAACCGCAGCGTCCATGTGCGTACCTGCTGGTAGCTCACCTTGTACTTCAAGGCCATCTCGCCGTAGTTTTTTCCACTGGCCAGACAGTCCTTGACGATCTGAACACGTTCTTCCTGCGTGGTGTCCCGTCCCTGCTTCATGTAGCTTCCTCCTCCGGAAAACTTGACTGAGTTGAAATCTCCATGAGCATGATACGCCTTTATCCAGTTGCTGAGTTGACGTTCGTTCCGCAGCTTATATTTTTTGCTGATTTCTCTGAGACTGCCAGACCCGGACAGGTATTCCTGTACCGCCTTTAACTTTAGTTCTGATGGATAGACGCGGTTCTTCTGATATGATAAAAAGCCGCCTGCCCCTTCTGCTTCATAGCGTGTGCTCCATCTATAGATCGTCGCTGTCTCGACACTTGCCTCTCGAGCTGCTTGAGCCAAGCTTATTTCCCCTTGTTGGTACTTCCTGATAATCTCCACTTTTTCCTCTGCGTTCAATTTGCTTTTTTGCGGCATAACAATGCTCCCTTCATGATGACAGTTTGTTTTTTCAATGTCTCTCATAAAGGGAGCATATCAACGGGCGCTGCTGCTTTTTATCGTCTTTTTGTTCCCTGCCGCTCCAGCGCCAGCAGGCGGATTTTCCTGTCCACGCCCCCGGCGTATCCCGTCAGGCTTCCGTCTGCGCCGATTACCCGATGGCACGGCACGATGATGGAAATCGGGTTTCGCCCGACCGCGCCGCCGACAGCCCGCGCGCTCGCGCCGTCGCCCAGCAGCGCGCCGTATGTCGTCGTCTGCCCGTATGGGATTTCAAGCAGGCGCGCCCACACGCGCAGCCGGAACGCCGAGCCGATCAGGTGCAGCGGCGGGGTGAAATCCGGCTGTCCGCCCGAAAAGTAGTCGTCCAGCCAGCGCGCCGCCTCGTCAAGAATCGGCGTGAGCTTTTCCTCGCGCGCCTCCGGCAGATTCGCCGCGAAATGTCTTGCGCCGTCAAACCAGAGCCCGATCAGCCCCTGCTCGTCGGCAGCGAGCAGAAGGCCGCCGAAGGGCGAGGCGTAACGCTGCGTGAAAACCATAGATGAACCTCCTGCCCGCTCAAATCGCCTTCGGCAGATTCCACTTGAACACCGTCGCCAGAATGCGCACCGCCGTGGTGATCATCATCCCCAGCCCGTAGGCCATGATTTCGCCCACCCCGGCGCGCAGCAGCAGCGCATACCCCAGCGCGCCGAGAATCGCCGCGACGGCATACACGCGCTTTTTGAGCACGAACGGCATTTCCCTCAGCAGCACGTCGCGCAGCATGCCGCCGCCGATGGCCGTCGTCGCGCCGAGGAACGTGGTCAGGAACATGTTATCCGCAAACCCGGCCTCCATGCCGATGCGCGCGCCGGAGACGGCGAACACGCCCAGCCCGACGGCGTCAAAGACGTTGTTGATCTGCTCAATCATCTTTTCGCGCGCGACATAGCGCTCCTTGTACACCCGCGCGATGACGAACACGACGAGCGCGCACAGGCAGGCCAGCAGCACGTAATGGAAATTGGTGAACATGCGCGGCGGAAAATAGCCGATGAGCACGTCGCGCAGCGTGCCGCCGCCCAGCGCGGTGAACACCGCCATCAGCAGCACGCCGAAAATATCCGTTCCCCGATCCACCGCGACCATCGCGCCGGACACGGCAAAGGCGGCCGTTCCGACAGCCTCGCAAAAGCTGAAAATTCCGTTGATATCGGTCATTTTCTTTTCCTCAAAACATTCTGAACGGCTTCTTCGGCGGTTTCGCCCGTCAGCGCGCGCCGCCGCGCCGCCGCAAGCGCCTCGGCCAATTCTGGCCCCGGCTCCATGCCCGCCGCGAGCAGCATGCTGCCGTCGGGCAGGCCGCGCGCCGCCGTCTCCTCGTAAACCCGGACGCGCCCGGTCAGAAACGCCTCCTCGCCGACCGCGCCGCCGCTCGCACTGCCCTTGCCCAGCGTATCGCAGACGGCCAGCAGCGCCAAATCGTTCGGGCAGACGGATTCGTCAAACAGCAGGTTCGTCTCGCCCGTCTCCGCCTGCCTGTAATGGCAGACATGCGCGCGCATGTGCAGGCGGCACATGTTTTCGCAATACGCGATGATCTCGCGGTTCACGCCGAGCCGCCCCAGCATGGCGCGCGTCAGCGGCACGCCGGTGTTTTCGTGGCCGCAGGCATGCCATTCGCCATCCTCGCCCCGCGCAGTGGAGACGGCCTTGCCCAAATCGTGGGTCAGCGCCGCGAAGACGAACGCCTCCGGCCGCAGCGCCCGCGCTTTTTTCTGCGCGGCGGCATGCAGCACCCGCATGCTGTGCGTGTATGCGTCGCCCTCCGGGTGATAGCGCGGCGGCTGGGGCACGCCGATGAGCGCCGCCAGCTCGCCAAACCACGGCCTGAGCGCGTCCACCCGACGGAGCACGTCAAAAAACACGTCCGGCGCGTCGCTCGCCATGGCCTTTTTCATTTCGCCCAGCACGCGCGCGGGGGAGAGCGCGTCCGTCTTCATCGTCCGCATCTTTTCAAGCGTCTTTGCATCCGGCGACAGGCGAAACCGCGCCGCAAACTGCGCGCCCCGCAGCACGCGGAGCGGGTCTTCGGCGAAGCCGTCCCCCGGCACGGCGCGCAGCACACCCCGGCGCAGATCGGCCTGCCCGCCGAAGGGATCGACGAGCCGTCCGTCCGCCGAAAGTGCGATGGCGTTCACCGTGAAGTCGCGGCGGGCAAGGTCCTCTTCGATGCTGCTTGTAAATCGCACGCTCTCGGGGTGACGGCTGTCGCGGTAGGCTCCGTCGCAGCGCTTGGTCGTGTGCTCGACGGCAAACCCGCCGCGCACGAGCGTCACCGTTCCGTGCATCAGCCCGGTCGGGTGCGCGTCCGCGCCGAAGAGGGCCATGACCTCCTCCGGCCGCGCATCGCTCGTCATGTCGTAGTCGTCCGGCTCCGCGCCGCGCAGCAGGTCACGCACGCAGCCGCCGACGAGGTAGGGCGTATGGCCGCTTTCGCGCAGCAGCGCCAGCATTTCCCGCACCGGCTGCGGGACCCTTTCCATCATGCGCCCACCTCCCCGAAAAATCGGTCAAAAGCCGGCGAAAAAAATTTTTTCGCCGCTCAAAAATCAGCATTGTACTTTACGCCGGTTCGTATTATACTATATGGGATAAATTTTTGCAATTCACTTCCGCGCCGATTTCGGCAAATGCCGAAGGCTGTCGGAATGTGTGCTTTTGGGAAGGAAAACGCTATGGATATCAATTCCTATCTCGTGCCCGGCAAGCGGGTGCACCTCGCCGGCATCGGCGGCGTGTCGATGAGCCCTCTCGCCGAGGTCCTGCATTCCATGGGACTCTCCGTGCAGGGCAGCGACATGAACGACTCCCCCGCCGTGGAGCACTTGCGCGCGCTGGGCATTCCCGTGGCCATCGGTCACGCGGCGGACAATCTCGGCGATGCCGATTTTGTCGTCCGCACCGCCGCCATCCACGATGACAATCCCGAGATCTCCGGCGCGGTCGCACGCGGCATCCCGGTCTTTGAGCGGGCGCAGGCGTGGGGCGCGATCATGCACGGCTACCGCAACGCCCTGTGCATCTCCGGCACGCACGGCAAAACGACCACCACCAGCATGGCGACGCACATCTTTATGGCGGCGGACGCCGACCCCACCGTGATGATCGGCGGCACGCTGCCGCTGCTCCACTCCGGCTACCGCGTCGGCCACGGCGACACCATCATCGCCGAGAGCTGCGAATACTGCAACTCGTTCCTGAGCTTCTTCCCCACCGTCGCGGTCATTCTCAACGTCGAGGCCGACCATCTGGACTTCTTCAAGGACCTGCACGACGTTGAGCACTCCTTCCGCCGCTTCGCGGAGCTCGTTCCCGCCGACGGCCATGTGGTCGCCAACTGGGACGACGCCGGCGTGCGCGAGACGCTCGCGGGCTACACCGGCTCGCTCTTCACGTTCAGCGAGCGCGGCGCGGACGCGCACTGCCACGCGGAAAACCTTGTCTACACCAACGGCCTGCCCTCGTTCGACGTCATCTGTATGGGGCAAAAATATGCCCACGTCGCCCTCGAGGTCGGCGGCGAGCACAATGTGATGAACGCGCTCGCCGCGGCGAGCGCCGCCTACGTCCTCGGCATCCGCGGCGAAGCCGTGGAGCGCGGCCTTGCCACCTTCACCGGCGCGGGCCGCCGCTTCGAGAAAAAGGGCAGCTATCACGGCGCGGACGTTTACGACGACTACGCCCACCATCCCGGCGAGCTGCACGCCCTGCTGACGATGGCGAAGGCGCTGCCCTACCGGCGCATCGTCTGCGCCTTCCAGCCGCACACCTACACGCGCACAAAGGCGCTCTTTGAGGAGTTCGTGCGGGAGCTCAAGCTCCCCGACGTGCTCATTCTCGCGGAAATTTACGCCGCGCGCGAGCAGAACGACATCGGCATTTCGTCCAACGACCTTGCCAGGCGCATCCCCGGCGCGATCTACTGCCCAACGCTCGACAAGGTGACGGAGGCGCTGCGCGCCGCCGCGCAGCCCGGCGACCTGATCATCACCGTCGGCGCGGGCGACATTTACAAGGCCGGCGAAAAGCTGCTGCGTGAGAACTAACGAGACAGAAAGAAGGCTTCCTCATGTACCTCTCCCCCGTCTACACGGCTGCTCCCGCCGTTGCCGACGAGCGCGTCGGCGCGGTCTTTGCCGCGCTCGACTCCCTCGGCATCCCCTACATCCGCTTTGAGCACGACGCCACCGCCACGATGGAGGACTGCGCCGCCGTCGGCAAAGCGCTGGAGGGCACCATCTGCAAGAACCTCTTTCTCTGCAACCGCCAGCAGACGGCGTTTTATCTGCTCACCATGCCCGGCGACAAGCCGTTCCACACAAAGGATCTCTCCGCGCAGATCGGCTCGTCCCGCCTGTCCTTCGCCCCGCCGGAGAAGATGGAGGAGCTGCTCAACACGCACCCCGGCTCCGCCTCGGTGATGGGGCTGCTGTTCGACACGGAGCATCGGGTGCAGCTCGTGATGGACCGCGACGTGTACGACGCAGAGTATTTCTGCTGTCACCCCTGCGACAACCACGGCTCGCTGAAGATCAAAACGAGCGACCTGCTCACAAAATTTCTTCCCCACGTCGGTCACGAGCCCATCGTCGTGGACCTGCCGAGGGAATAAGCAAGCAAAAAACGTCTGCCGACGGCAGACGTTTTTTCTGTTATGTGATGTCTCCCAGCGTGAAGCGGCGCACCGGAGCGAGCGCGTCGTCCGTGTGTGTGCAGACGCAGGCGACGTAGCCGGGGAAGGTCTCGATGTACTCAAAGCGCTCGCCGAGCATCGTGGGCGAGGCCTCCCGCTTCATCGCGGCAAGGCCGGCGCCGCCCCACTTCGCGCGGCTCTCGCGCCGCGTCCAGCTCTCGAAGAATTCGCGCTCGGTCACAGCACCCGCAAGACGCTGCATCGTCCGCTCGCTCACGGGCCGGATACGCTCGATATCCACGCCGATGGGCCGGTCGTGGATGCCCACGAGCACCGCGCCGCGCGTGTGGCTGAGGTTGAACTGCACCTCGGGATGCTCCGCAAACTCGGGCTTGCCATACTTATTATAGGTCAGCGCCGGCAGCTCACGCCAGCCGTAAAGAGCGTTGAGCCCGAGCCAAAGCGCCGCGTAGGCGCAGATCGGCTCATGACCGACCACGGGGTCCTTCAGGTGTGCAAGGCGCTGCCGCCGCTCCGGCGGGACAAGGCGCAGCAACCGCTCGACCTCCGTATCGGTAAAGGGGCGCTCCAGACGAATGGAAATAAGCTGTATCTGCATCGCCGCGTCCCCCTCCCGTTTTTATCCAGTATAGCGCGGCGGTTCCATCCTGTCAAACCGCGAAGGACGCCTTTTGCGCGGTTTTTTGCACATCGCAAATTTTTTGCCGCAAAAAGAGGAACGGACCGATTGGCGGCGTATAAATAGAATTGTACGAGATCGTGCTATTTTGCCGGAAAGGAGGACGAGCCATGGCGTTTCCCCAGAGCTTTCTGGACGAACTGGTCGCCCGCAGCGACATCGTGGA
>OIXA01002256.1_pt1 | contig 22613 bp, 19 predicted proteins | sample 1587721 | NCBI WGS metagenome assembly OIXA01 (sample SAMEA3888900, study PRJEB22519) | human gut metagenome | biome: human gut; feature: human-associated habitat; material: faeces | place: Denmark | collected 2013
CTTTATAAATTAATGCGCATCGCCCCAGTTCTCGGCGGCTCCCCAGTCGGCCTTGAGGGGCACGTCGAGGACGATCCCGCCGGGACGGACGTTTGCCATGAGCGCGGCGACGCGCTCCCCGGCCTCCTGCGCGGCGGCTTCGGGGACTTCAAGCAGCAGTTCGTCATGCACTTGGAGCAGCAGTTTGGCGTCCAGCGTGCGGAGAGTTTCGTCACCGTGGACGGCAAGCATGGCGAGCTTGATGATGTCCGCAGCGCTGCCCTGAATGAGCGTGTTGATGGCCTGACGCCGGGCGAGCGAACGCGCCTGCTGGCTTTCGGCCTGAATGTCCGGCAGGGGGCGGCGACGCCCGGCAAGCGTGGTGACATAGCCCTGTTCGCGGGCCATTTCCTCGACGTTCTCGTAGAAATGCTTGAGCCCCTGCAGCCGTTCAAAATAGCGGGCCATGAACGCCTTGGCCTCGGACAGCGGGATTTTGAGCTCTTGCGCCAGCTTCTGCGGGCCCATGCCGTAGATCAGCCCGAAGTTGATGGTCTTGGCGTTGCGGCGCTGATCCGGGGTGATCTCGGAAGGCGGGGCGTCGAAGAGGAGGCTGGCCGTGCGGGCATGGATGTCCGCGCCTTCGCGGAAGGCCGCCAGCAGCGTCTCGTCGCGGGAAAGATGCGCCAGTACCCGCAGTTCGATCTGCGAATAGTCGCCATCCACCAGCACCCATTCCTCGCTGTCGCCCTGCGGGCCGCCGATGACGAAGCGGCCGGTCGGGTTAACATAAATCTTCGTGTTCTCATCCATCAGCTCCGCGGGAACAGTCGGCTTGATGACAAGCTCGATCATGTCCTTGCGGATCTGCTCAAGCGTCGCCTCCGGCGCGTGCTGGGTGGAGAGGACGACCGTGTCGACGCGGACGGGCTTGCCGCTCTCGTCGTACTCGACCGTCACCTGCGTCTTGCCGTCGGGACGGAGATAGTCGACAAGGCCCTGCTTGCGCACGTCGGTCAGCTTCTTTGCCATCTTGTGGGAAAGGGAGATCGCGAGCGGCATGAGCTCAGGGGTCTCGGTGCAGGCGTAGCCGAACATCATGCCCTGGTCGCCCGCGCCGTTGTCGAGCTCGCTCGCGCCGCTTTCCTTATTTTCAAAGGAGTTGTCGACGCCCATCGCGATATCGCCGCTCTGCTCGTCGATGTTCGTGATAACGCCGCAGGTGTCGCAGTCAAAGCCGTACTTCGCGCGGTCATAGCCGATCTCGCGGATGACGTCGCGTGCGATCTTCGGGATGTCGACATAGCAGCTCGTGGTGATCTCGCCCATGATGTGGACAAGGCCGGTGGAGACGGTCGTCTCGCAGGCCACGCGGCCGTTGGGGTCTTTTTCAAGGATCGCGTCGAGCACCGCATCGGAGATCTGGTCGCAGATCTTGTCGGGATGCCCCTCGGTGACGGATTCGGAGGTGAATAAACGTTTTGCCATGGTTACTTTTCTTCCTTTCTCGTTGTTGGGAAAAACAAAAAATACTCTGTCGAACCGACAGAGTATCGCGCTTTCTGCTCTTCCTCATCTTTCGATTCGTTCGTCGGATTTGGCACCTTGCCTCTTCGGGCAGGTTGTCGTGGTGTCATAGGGCCGATCCCTCAACCACTCTCGATGAAGTATTCACTTGTGGCTTTCGCCGAATCGTATTCTACCATGTTTGTGCGTTTTGTCAAGTGACATTTCCCAAAAAACGCCCAAATCGACACAAAATGCGGCGCTCTTGCAATTTTTGAAAAAAAGTGCTATATTGAGGAAACTTTGCACACAAAATCTATTCGACAGGAGCTCGTTTGCGATGGTCTTCAGCAGTGTCAGCTTTCTTGTTTTCTTTCTTCCCTGCCTGCTCGTTCTTTATTTTATGGTGCCGCGGCGGTACCGCGGGGCGCGGAATTTCATTCTGCTCGCGTTCAGCCTCGCCTTCTACGCCTGCGGCGGGCCAAAGTTTCTGCTGCTCATGCTGCTCTCCATCGTCATCAACTACTGCTGCGGGCTCCTCGCGGGGGCAAAGCACCGTCCCGCCGTCCGAAAGGCAGGCGTGACGCTCGCAGCCGTGCTGGGGCTCGGGCTTCTCGGCTGGTTCAAGTACGCGGGCTTTTTCGGCGAGATGCTCCACTCCCTGATGCCCTTTATCCCCGTGCCGCAGGTCACGCTGCCCATCGGCATCTCATTTTTTACCTTCCAGGGCCTCAGCTATGTGATCGACGTTTTCCGCGATGACGCCGCCGTGCAGAGAAACCCTCTCAAGCTCGCGCTCTATATCTCGTTTTTCCCCCAGCTCGTCGCCGGTCCCATCGTGCGCTACACCACGGTCGCAGACGAGATCGACGAGCGGCACGAGTCCGTTTCCGAATTCTCCGCGGGCGCGGTGCGCTTTCTCTTCGGCCTTGCTAAGAAGATGCTGCTCGCCAACGCTGTCGCGCAGATCGCCGACGCCGCCTTTTCCGCCGTCTCCCCCTCGGTGGCCCTTGCGTGGCTCGGTGCCGTCGCCTACACGTTTCAGATTTATTTCGACTTTTCCGCCTATTCCGACATGGCCATCGGCCTTGGCCGGATGTTCGGCTTCCACTTTCTTGAAAACTTCAACTATCCCTATGTCTCCCGCAGCGTCACCGAGTTCTGGCGGCGCTGGCACATCTCGCTCTCCACGTGGTTCCGCGACTATGTCTACATTCCCCTCGGCGGCAACCGCTGCTCCCGCGCGCGCAATATTCTGAACATCTTTCTCGTCTGGGCACTCACGGGCCTCTGGCACGGGGCCAACTGGACATTCATCGCGTGGGGCCTGTGGTTCTTTGTGCTGCTCATCGGCGAAAAGTTTCTCTGGGGTAAGGCGCTCTCGCGCCTTCCGTCTCTTTTGCAGCATGTCTACGCCATGCTGCTCGTCATTTTGAGCTGGGTGCTCTTCCGCGCGGACGACATCGGCGCTGCGCTGTGCTACATGGCTGCGATGTTCGGCCGCGCCCCCGCCCTCTGCGACAGCCGCGCCGTGTACTACGCGCTTGAATTCTGGCCGGAGCTGCTGCTCTGCTGCATTGCTGCCCTGCCGGTCAAAAACCTGCTCGAAACGGCGCTTGAAAAGCGTAACAGCAAGCTCTCCCGCGGCATCCTCATCGTGGGGCCGAAGCTCGCCTCCCTCGCACTGCTCGCGCTTTCCTACTGCAGGCTCGTCACGGGCTCGTTCAATCCCTTTATCTATTTCCGCTTCTGAAAAAGGAGGTGTCTGCGCATGAAACGTATCTGTGAATGGGCGATGGCCCTGCTCTTTTCCGGCGTGCTGCTCATCCTGATGGCTGCGACCATCCTGCTGCCGAAAAACCGCTACTCCTACTACGAAAACCGCAACCTCTCCGCCTTTCCCGAGATCACGGCGGAATCGGTCCTCAGCGGTCAGGTCTTCGACGACCTCGAGACCCTGTTCTGCGACTACGCCGCCTGGCGAACTCCCGCGCTCAAGGCCGTCACATGGGCCGATCTGAACGTTTTCCGCCGTCCCGTGGTCAACGAGACTGTCGTCACGGACGATGTCCTGCTGCCGCAGCTTTACGATCCCGCCATGAGCGATAACGACATCCGCGCGCAGGCAAAGCTCGTCGCGGAGGACAACGCCGCGCTGCAAAAGCAGGTCGAATCCTACGGCGGGCATTACTGCTATGTCGCCGTTCCGTGCCAGTATGTCTACTATGAGGACAGCTACCCCGCCTATCTCACGAACCGCTCGCGCTATACCGACCTTGAGCTTTCCGCACTGACGGAGGAGATGAACGCGCAGGGCGTGTGCTTCCTCGACATGGGCCCCGTTTTCGACTCGCTCGGCCATCCGCCCGAGTTCAGCTCGCGGGTGGACAACCACTACGGTCTTCTTGGCGCGTATGAGACCTACCGTGCCGCCGTACAGAAGCTAAACGGCGACTATGGCCTCGCGCTCTCCTTCCCCGAAGAGGGCACGGATGTGACGTTTTCCGCGCTGCCTAACCCCTATATGGGCTCGCGCACGCGCAAGCTTCTGGGGCTGCGCGGCGATGATGAAAAGCTGCTCACCGCCGCCTTCCGCGAGGATATCCCCTTCACCCGCCTTGACAACTGGCAGGAGGTGGCCTCCGCGGTCTACGCCCTTCCCGCCACCGAAGATGAAGCCCTGACCTACGGTCTCTACATGGGCGGCGACATCGCCGAGACGTGCATCCGCACGGACCGCTCCTCGCTCCCCACCGCCCTCATCTTCGGCGACAGCTTCACCAACGCCGTCGAGAGCCTCGCCTATTACAGCTTCGACGAGATGCGCTCTGTCGACCTGCGGCACTATAAGACGCAGAGCATCAGCGACTATATCGCCGCCTATCAGCCCGACGTCGTCATCTGCATCCGCGATTACGAGGCGCTCCTCTCGCGCAGCGACAACGGTGGCCTCTCCTGACTTCAAGCAAGGAGGTCTTTTATGACCGTCTCCCTTTCCGATCATTTTACGTATCAAAAGCTGCTGCGCTTTGTCGCGCCCAGCATTTTGATGATGATCATCACCTCTATTTACAGCATTGTCGACGGCTTTTTCGTCTCGAACTTCGTCGGCAAAAATTCGTTTGCCGCGCTGAACCTCATCTTTCCCGTCATCATGGCGCTCGCCGCCGTCGGCTTTATGATCGGCACGGGCGGCAGCGCGCTCATCGCCAAAACGCTCGGCGAGGGCAAGCCCAGGGAAGCGAACGAGATCTTCTCCATGCTCGTCATCGTGCTTGCCGTCGGCGGCGCGATTTTAAGCGGCGTGTGCATCGTTTTCCTGCGCCCCATCTCGTTCGCCGTCGGCGCGACGGACCTGACGATCGACGACTGCGTGCTCTATGGGCGCGTACTGCTGGCTGCTCTCCCTTTTTTCATGCTGCAAAACAGCTTCCAGAGCTTTTTGGCCACGGCGGAAAAGCCGCACTTCGGCCTGCGTGTGACGGTGTTCGCGGGGCTGACGAACATGGTACTCGATTTTCTGCTCGTCTACGTGTTCCCGTTCGGCCTTCTCGGCGCGGCGCTCGCCACGGCGTTTTCGCAGATTGTCGGCGCGCTCATCCAGCTTGTCTACTTTCTCCGCCCGAACGATTCGCTGCTGCGCCTCACGCGTCCGCGCTTTGACTTCCGTGCCCTCGGCAAGGCCTGCTACAACGGCTCGAGCGAGATGGTCAGCAACCTTTCGACCTCTCTCGTCGGCGTACTCTATAACGTGCAGCTCATGGCGATTGCCAAGGAAAACGGCGTGAATGCCTACGGTGTTCTGATGTACGTGAGCTTCATCTTCATGGCGTTTTTCTTCGGCTATTCCATCGCCGTCACACCCGTCGTCGGCTATCACTACGGCGCGAAGAATCACGCCGAGCTCAAGAGCCTCCTCAAAAAGAGCCTGACCGTTACGCTCATCACGAGCCTTGCGATGACGGCCTCCGCCATTCTGCTTGCCCGGCCCATCGCCCACGTTTTCGTCGGCTACGACGCGGAGCTGTGCGACATGACGGTCAACGCGCTGCGCATCTACGCGCTCTCATTCCTCGTCTGCGGTTTCAATATCTTCGGTTCGGCGTTTTTCACGGGGCTCAACAATGGCACAGCCAGCGCGCTCATTTCGTTCCTGCGTACGCTCGTCATTCAGGTCGCCGCGGTGCTTCTTTTGCCAAAACTTCTCGGCATCAACGGCATCTGGCTCGCCATCACCGTGGCCGAAGCGCTCACACTGATCGTCACAGAAACGCTTTTCCTCCTCGGACGGAAAAAATACCACTACGCATAAAGCAGATCATCCAAACAGCCGCGGTGGCTCGAACCACCGCGGCTGTGCTTGCGCTTTCTGACGGGCTGTGGCATAATAATTCTATCAAATTCTACTTTTGGAGGTGAATGTTATGTGCTTTTGGTGGTTTATGTTACTATGCGATTTGATCATTCCCATTGTTATGGTCATTGCAGGAAGAATGATGTGGAAGCATTGCCCAAAACATATAAACAGCATGTTAGGATACAGAACAACTCGTTCAATGAAAAATATGGATACATGGAAATTTGCTCATGACTATTGTGGAAAACTTTGGTGGAAAATAGGATGGGTAATGGTTATACCATCTGCCTTGATACATATTCCGTTATACCATAGTGATAAGAATACGATTGGATTTGCAGGGATAATTCTTGTAACAATCCAATGTTTTATTATGATTTTATCAATTTACCCGACAGAAAAAGCTTTGAAAAAGCATTTTAATGATGATGGAATACCCAGATAGATTCCAGTTTGTCATTGCCACATAATTGATTTTTCACCGACCGGTGCAATCACCGGTCGTTTTTTTGCACTTTTCTCTTGACATCTCATATTGTTGTGATATTGATTTTGATATCAAGTTTGGAGGTGCTTTTTATGGAAGAAAAGCTCATCACCGGTCACAAAAACGGCATGCTCGTACTGCTGCTCGAGCTTGTTCTCTACATCGCCGCGGTCGTTTTTCTGATCGTCGGCATCAATGCGGGCTTTCTGCCCCTTGTCGTCCTTTGCGTCATCCTGCTGTTGCTCGGCTGGATCCCACTGTGCGGCCTGCGCGTCCTCAAGCCGCAGGAGGCGCTGGTGCTGACGCTGTTCGGCAAGTACATCGGCACGCTCAAGGGCGAGGGCTTCTACTGGGTCAATCCCTTCTGCTCGTCGTTCAACCCCGCCGCCAAGACGAAGCTCAACCAGTCCGGCGACGTGGACGGCGGCCACAAGGGCACAGACCTTCTCGCCGCCATGCAGGGTGCGACCGCTGCGGTCGAGGCCGGCACCAGCAAGAATATCTCGCTCAAGATCATGACGCTCAACAACGCCCGCCAGAAGATCAACGACTGCCTCGGCAACCCCGTGGAGATTGGCATCGCTGTCATGTGGCGCGTGACCGACACAGCCAAGGCCGTGTTTAACGTGGACAACTATAAGGAATACCTGTCCCTCCAGTGCGACGCGGCGCTGCGCAACATCGTCCGCCTCTATCCCTACGATGTCGCCCCGAACGTCGACACCACGGGCGACGGTCAGGCCGACGAGGGGAGCCTGCGCGGCTCGAGCGAGGTCGTGGCCGCACGCATCCGCGATGAAATTCAGGCCAAGGTCGCCGACGCGGGCCTTGAGATCATCGAAGCGCGCATCACCTACCTCGCCTATGCGCCCGAGATTGCGGCCGTCATGCTCCAGCGCCAGCAGGCCAGCGCCATCATCGACGCGCGCAAGATGATCGTTGACGGCGCGGTCGGCATGGTCGAAATGGCGCTTGAGCGTCTGGCGGAAAAGGGCACGGTCGAGCTCGACGAGGAACGCAAGGCGGCCATGGTCTCGAACCTGCTGGTGGTGCTCTGCGGCAACCACGACGCCCAGCCCGTCGTCAACTCCGGCAGCCTGTATTAACCGCGCCACGCTACTTTTTGGGAGGCTGCCATGAACGACAACGCCAAAAAGCAGGTGCCCCTGCGCCTGTCCCCCAAGCTCTACGCCGCCATCGCCGCCTGGGCAGAGGACGATTTCCGCTCCGTCAACGGCCAAATCGAGTATCTTTTGACCGAGTGCGTGCGCCAGCGGAAAAAGAACGGCAAATACGTCGGCGAGGAGATCGACGTCCCGCCCGAGCTCGATCTCAAGTGAACAAGCGTTAAGAATGCGGAAAGAATTCGTTTCTTTCCGCATTTCTGCTCTTCATTCCATTCAGGAATGGTCATTTGTTCAAACTTTATTGATGACTTTTCCCCGCCGCTGTGTCATAATGTTCTTAAATGTTATTTGATCGAAACGAGGTATCCCGTATTGAAAAAACTCAACCAGGCGATCGACCGCTTCTGTATCCTGCACCCGAATTTTGGCATCCCCAACCTGATGCTCTATGTCGTCATCGGCAACGTGGTGCTGGGACTTTTGTCCAACTTCTCGAACGGCAACTTTCTGAGCTTCTTCTCCTACACGCTCTCGGGTCTTCTCCACGGGCAGGTGTGGCGGCTCATCACCTTTGTCCTCATCCCTGAGAGCACGAGTCCGTTTTACCTTCTCATCACCTGCTATTTCTACTACTGGATCGGCTCGACGCTCGAGCGGCAGTGGGGTACGGCCAAGTTTACAACGTATTACCTGAGCGGCATGCTGCTCACCGTCGTCGGCGCGAGCATCGTCAGCCTCATCACGAGCTACAACATCCCCGTTTACGGTGCAAATTATGTCAACTTCGCCATGTTCATGGCGTTCGCGCTCCTCTATCCCGACACGCAAGTGCTGCTGTTTTTCGTTTTCCCCATCCGCATGAAGTGGCTCGCGTATATTGACGTATTCTACTTCTTCTTCGACATTGCGCGCTACATTGCCGCCGGCAGATGGTACTATTCCATCATGCCCATTGTGGCGCTTTTGAATTTCGTCATTTTCTTCTGGCCCGAGCTTACACGGTTTTGGGGACTCGAACGCCACCAGAGCAAGCAGGCCACGCACTTCCATAACACCGTGCGTGCCCAGCAGCGTCAGGAGCAGTATCAGCAGCAGACGCAGGGCTTCCGCCACAAGTGCGCCGTGTGCGGCCGCACCGATGTGACGAATCCCGAGCTCCAGTTCCGCTATTGCAGCAAGTGCGCGGGGTATCACTGCTTCTGCTCTGACCATATTTTCAATCACGTCCACTTTACGGACGAGCAGCCATAAGCAAAGGGAGGCCATCATTATGGCATATACGAAAGAACAGGCGTGGGAGCTGCTCACGCAGTACAACAAGGGTGAATTCCACTTAAAGCACGCCAACACCGTCGCCGACGTGATGCGCTGGTACGCAGAAAAGCTTGGCTATGGCGACGAGGCGGACTTCTGGGAGATCGTCGGCCTTCTCCACGACCTCGATTTTGAGATGTATCCCGACGAGCACTGCATCAAGTCGCAGGAGATCATGCGTGAAAACGGTCTCGACGAGCGCCTGATCCGCGCCACCGCCAGCCACGGCTACGGCCTGCACTTTGACGGCCTTCCCGAGCCGCAGCACGAGATGGAAAAGGTCCTCTTTACCACCGACGAGCTCACAGGCCTGATCGGCGCGGTCGCGCTCATGCGCCCGAGTAAGAGCGTCAGCGATCTTGAGGTCAAATCCGTCAAGAAAAAGTATAAGGACAAGAAGTTTGCCGCCGGCTGCTCGCGCGAGGTCATCGAGCGCGGCGCGGAAATGCTCGGCTGGGATCTTGACACGCTCATTGAGCAGACGATCCTCGCCATGCGTGCAAGCATTCATGTCGAATAATTTCCCTGCATAACATTTTACCGGTCATCTATTACCTGCGGAAAGGAAGGTGCTTTTATGAGCGATTTTACTCCCACGCCCATCCCCAGCTTCAGCGGAAAGTACCGCAACCACATGCTGCTGGTGCCCGAGTGCATCAATGAGTGCAGCGGCATTCGCATCTTCGGCAGGACGCTCAAGTCCTTTGTCTTCTCCACCGACGTTGCCACCATCGCAAGCTGTAACGCCGACGCGGTCATCGCCGTCTATTCCTTCACGCCTCAGCCGCGCATCGTACGCGCCGTCCTGAGCGTAGCGGATATGCCCGTGCTCGTCGGCACCGGCGGCGGCTTCACCACCGGTGCGCGTGCCGTTGCGCAGGCGATGGAGGCCGAGCACTGCGGCGCTTACGGCGTCGTGCTCAACGCGCCCGTTTCAGCCGATATCCTGCGCGACATTAAGACGCATATCGACATTCCGGTCGTGGCGACCATCGTCTCCGCCACGCAGGACACCGAGGCGCGCATCGCCGCGGGCGTCGACATTCTGAACGTTTCCGCCGCATCGGAGACGCCGCAGCTCGTCGCCGCGCTCCGCGCCCGCCATCCCGAGATCCCCATCATCGCCACCGGCGGCCCCTCGGATGACACGATCCGCAAGACCATCGCCGCGGGTGCGAACGCCATTACCTACACCCCGCCCGACAGCGGCACGCTGCTCGCCGGCATCATGCACGCACACCGCGAGCGCTACCGGTAAATGACATAAAGAATGCTGGCTCATAAGAGCCAGCATTCTTCTTTTGTCTTCACGCTTCCTTGTTCGACACAAACTGGTAGCTGCCTTTGCTGCCCTTCAGCGTGACGATCCCCTTTTCACCGCTCTCCTGCTCATAGGTGAGCGCGATAGTCCCGTCCTCGTTCTGCTCGAGCGAGGTGACCGTGCAGCGCTGGAAATTCGTATCGCCGTGGAGCAGATAATAGGCGTCGTACTCCTCGAGATAGATGAACTGGTCGAGATTCTTTTTGTTCGTCTCGTCCAGTGCCACGCCCAAATACTCCTGCAAAAAGGCGTCCATTTCCGTTCTCTGCGTTTTGATGGGATAATGCTCAAACGCCACCGGGCCGATCGCTGTCTGTTCTGCCTCAGTAACCTCTTCCTGTATTCCTGTCGGGCCATTATAGAAGAGCTCATAGAGGTCGATGTCCGCGGCGGTGTCGTAATAGCTGCTGAGCAGCATATTCGTCATGCACACGCCGCTGCCCACATTGAAAAATTCCGTGTTGAACCATTCGATGTCCACCGCAGACGTCTCATCATCCGGCGGCGGTACATCGTCCGTGGGCTTCGTGCCGCAGGCGGTCAGTGCGCAGCACAGGGTAAAAAGCAGCAGGAAGATTTTTACTCTCTTCATTTCTCTCATCCTCCGTAAAAGTGGTCCTATTATGATTGCTTCTGCGGCGCGGCCGCGCTTTTTACGCCATGGGACTCTCCTTCCTCTCTTTTACTTTCTCAGTACGGATACGGGAATGCGGAGAACACCGCGTGGCCGTCGACAAGGGTAAAGGGATATTCATAGGCTTCTGTCTTGCCGGTGTCTGTCCACGTCTGCGCGATGTCGTCCCACGCAAGCAGCGTGACCGTCTGTGTCAGCACGCCGCTGTCTCCGTCGAGCGCAGCCGTGCACGTGTATCCGCCCAGGCTCTCGTTGCCGCCGCGGCCCGCGGACATGACATAGAGTCTGCCGTCAATATCACGGTAACGCTGCTCAGTGCTGCCCAGCCACTCGTCGGCAAGCTCCGGCGTGAGATACCGCAGCAGCAGCACACGGAGATCCTCCAGTGTTTCCACGCCCTTGATGTCCGCCAGATCATAAAGATCGCCGTCGACCTCGGCTGTCACATTGTAGTCCATCGGCGGGTCGTCCATATAAAACCACGACCACAGTATCGCCGCCGCCTTGAAATCCGCTGTCACAGTCTGCTCCTGCGACACGCTCAGGATCGTCTTCGCATGCTCACTGAGCGCGTTGTAGAATTCGCTGTACGGCACCGAGAACACCTGCGGCCCCGCCGCATACGGCGCGATGACGTACTGGTCGAATGTGACCGTCAGGCCGTTTTCCGTAAAGTTCAGCGTCGCGAGCGTGGGGAAATCCTGCAAATAAGAGTCATAATCGTCAAAATATCCTTCGCTGAGGCCCTTTTGCGCGATCTGCTCGTAGATATTCCAATAAATGCTCTCCTGCAGCGAGTTTCCCTGCAAATCGCCCTCCTCCGAGGCCAGCGCGTCCAGCGTCAGGAATTCGCCCGTCGTCAGGTCAAAGCTCCACGCGCGGGTGGCGGAATTCGGATGCACGCCGCCGTAGTAGGTGTAGTTCTCCGCCGCGACGCTCAGGAGCTTCCCCTCGGTCATGTAGGTCTGCGTCAGGCTCAGCTCGTTCGTCCAGTAGCTTCCGTTCAAAAAGACCGATGTGCCGTTTTCCGCGTAGAGCTCCTTGGCCTCTGCGGCCATCTGCGCCGCCTCGGACTCAAGCCCTGCGAGCACATTATTCATCTCCGTGTTGAAGGCATTCTGCGCCGTGACCTGCGCGGGGTTGCCCGTGCCGCCGTTCGCCGTCACGTTCTCCGCCAGCGTGTAGAGCTTGCCGTCCTCCGTGCGCAGTTCGAGCACCGGCAGTTCGTAGCGCTCCGCCAGAAGCACCGTACCGTCGTCGGCCTTGTACTCGTTTTCGTAGATCTGCGTCGCGACTTCAAAGTGCAGCGCGCTCGCCTGCGGCGGCGCGTTGTCCTCCGGCCCGCCGGGCGCTCCCGCGCCGCAGGCGGTCAAATTCAGCGCCAGCACGCAGCAAAGCAGCAGCGTCATCCATTTTTTCATTCTGTTCTCCTTTCGAGGTCTCGGTTCCTTGCTCAAACGATCACAGGCCCCTCCGTCCACGCGCTGCTGCCTCTGGCCGCGCGCAGCTCGGGATAGGCGAGCACGTATTGATCCGCCGCGCGCGCCGTCAGAGCGAAGAGCTTCTGCGCCTCCTCGCTCAACGCGCGCACATCGGCGCTCTTGGTCAGCACCGGTGCGCTTCCCGTTTTTTTGATCGTTTTGAGCAGCTTTCGTCCCCGCTCATTGCACGCCAGCACGCGCAGATAGGGGACCTCCGGCGGCACATCCGCCGCCGTCACGTCCAGATACGCCGCAAGCAGCATCCGCCGCAGCCGCGCATAGGCATAGCGCTTCGTCTTCACCGCGGAGAGCAGCTCATCGACGGACGCTGCCGTCCGCGCTGCGTTATAAAACCGGCGATAAAGGCCTTCATTCCCGCTGTCATAGCGGGCGAAGTCCTCCTCGCACATCGCGCGCAGCCGGGAAAGCACCGCCCGCTCCGCATTCTGCATCGTCACTGGCGCGCGGCCCGCTGCGCATTCGCGCGCATAAATGGCGGCGCTCTCCGCCGTCAGATACGCGGAGGCGTCCTCTCCGTTCGTGAGCAGCTCGCGGATGTGGCTCGCCGAGGCGAAGCCCTTCGCCGCACCCCCGTTGTGCCCGACGACCTTTCGCAATATTGCCAGCGGCGCGATGGTACTGCCGCTTTGCAGCAGCGCCTTGCAGTATTCTACGCCGAGGATATCGTTCGGCTCCCGGAGCACCGCGGCATCCTCGCCGATGAGCGCCCTCGCGGCGCTCTCCCTCGCCGCGGCAAAGGACAGGCCCTTGGCAAGCTCCTCTCGCAGCGCGTCGGGAAAATCCGCCCGCAGCAGTGCCTTTGCCGCGCGCTGCAATTTCGCCGCGTTACCGCATTCGCTGCCAAAGGCCAGCGTGTCGACCACGCCCGTCGCCGCCAAAATGCTCACGCCGCCGCGGGCAAAGCCCTCCGCCGACGAAATGGCCCACGGCAGCGGCAGCTCAAGGACTAAATCTGCCCCGCCGTACACAGCGGCCTCGGCGCGCGCATGCGAGCGCTCAACGGCAAAGTCGCCCCGCTGGACAAAATCGCCGCTCATCGCGCACACGACGGCGCACTCTTCCTCGCCTGCCAGACGGCGCAATTCATCAATTTGCCACTTGTGGCCGTGGTGGAAGGGATTATATTCGCATATTATACCAAATACCCTCATGGAAGTCCTCTCAAAGCGGTTACAAAAGAGTTACGTTTTGTTAAATTTACTTGTCTTTGCAAAAAAAGTTGTTATAATATATTCTGTATCGAATTGTACATCCGATTAATTTGATTCTTATTTTATCGGAAATTCGGGCGCAATGCAAGCGCCCTCGGAAAAAGGAGTATACTTATGAATGTTCTGGTCATCAACGCAGGTTCTTCTTCCCTGAAGTATCAGCTGCTCAACCCCACCACGGGCGAGCTGCTGGCGAAGGGTCTGTGCGAGCGCATCGGCATCGACGGTCTGTTCACCTATAAGCCCCAGCTTCCCGGCAAGGAAGCCATCAAGGCCGCTTCCGTCTCCATGCCCACCCACAGCGAGGCCATCCAGGCCGTGCTGAACGCGCTCGTCGACGAGAAGAACGGCGTCATCGGCTCCATGAAGGAGATCGACGCTGTCGGCCACCGCGTCGTCCACGGCGGCGAAAAGTTTGCCAAGTCCGTCGTCATCACCGACGAGGTCATGCAGGCAATCGAGGAGTGCAATCCCCTCGCCCCGCTCCACAACCCCGCCAACATCATCGGCATCAAGGCCTGCCAGGAGCTCATGCCCGGCGTGCCCATGGTCGCCGTGTTCGACACTGCCTTCCACCAGACCATGCCTCCCGTGGCCTATACCTATGCCATTCCCTATGAGTACTATGAGAAGGACAAGGTTCGCCGCTACGGCTTCCACGGCACCTCTCACAAGTATGTTTCCCAGCGCGCGGCCGATATGCTCGGCAAGCCCATCGAGCAGCTCAAGCTCATCTCCTGCCACCTCGGCAACGGCTCCTCCGTCACCGCGATCGACGGCGGCAAGAGCATCGACACCTCCATGGGCTTCACCCCGCTCGCCGGTCTTCCCATGGGTACCCGCTCCGGCGACATTGACGCCGGTATCCTCGAGTACCTGATGAACAAGTACGGCATGGACATCACCGAGATGCTCACAATCCTCAACAAGAAGTCCGGCGTTATGGGCGTCAGCGGCGTCAGCTCCGACTTCCGCGATCTCGAGGAGGCCTTCGAGCAGGGCAACGAGCGCGCCGGCCTTGCCGTCGATATGTTCAACTACGGCGTGAAGAAGCTCATCGGTGCGTATGCCGCCGCGATGGGCGGCGTGGACGCCATCATCTTCACCGCAGGTGTCGGCGAGAACAGCGCTTCCCAGCGCATGGCCATCGCCTCCGGCCTCGAGTTCATGGGCGTCAAGATGGATGAGGACGCCAACAAGGTCCGCGGCGAAGAACGCGTCATCTCCGCGCCCGACTCCAAGGTCACCGTCCTCCTCATCCCCACGAACGAGGAGCTCATGATCGCCATGGATACCGAGGCGCTCGTCGGCTAAGTCATCGACAACCGATTATAAAAAATCCGCTTACGAAATTCGTAAGCGGATTTTTTTATTCTTGATCTTCAAGCCACTGCATCGCGCCATAGGCGAGCAGTGCGCTCCCGCGCGGTAAAATGTTCTCGTTGAAGACGACACTCTCGTTGTGCATGGGCTTTCCGTAGCGCGCGTCCTCCTGCGCCGTGCCCGCGCCGAGCAACAGATACGCGCACGGCAGCTCGTAGGTGTAGGACGCAAAGTCCTCCGAGCCCATCCCGCCCTCACGCAGGCGGTAGACGCTCTTCTCGCCGAACAGCATTTCGGCGCAGCGTGCCATCTGCTCGGTCAGCGCCTCGTCGTTTTTGAGCGGTGGCGCGCTCGCAAGCTCTTCGACGCTCGCGCTGCCGCGGAAGGCCTTGGCTGTCGCGTCCGCGATCTCGCCGATGCGGCGCAGGATCAGCGCGGTCACGTCGCGGTCGAGCGTGCGGATCGTGCCCTCGATCACGGCCTCCTGCGGGATGATATTCGGCGCGTGCCCCGCGCTGAATTTGCCCATTGTCACGATGGCGGGCGTCTTCGCGGGCAGCTCGCGTGCCGTGATCTCCTGAAGCGCAAGGTAGATGTGCGCGGCAATGTTGATTGGGTCGACGCCCGTCTCCGGCATTGCCCCGTGACAGCCGACGCCCTTGACCGTGATGCGAAACAGCGTGCAGCCCGCCATAAACGTTCCCTTGCCGCAGAGCACCAGGCCCGACGGCGTCCCGGAGTTCACATGCAGCGCCATCGCCGCCTGCGGCTCCGGTGCCTCCAGCACACCGGCCTTAAGCATCGCCTTCGCGCCCGTGAAGCCTTCCTCGTCGGGCTGGAAGACGAGCTTCACCGTGCCCTTGAGTTCGCTTTGATGCACCTTGAGCAGCCTTGCAGCACCCAGCAGCATGGCTGCGTGCATGTCGTGTCCGCAGGCGTGCATGCTGCCGTTTTCCGAGCGGAACGGCAGGTCGGTCTTCTCCCGCACCTTGAGCGCGTCCATGTCGGCGCGCAGCAGGATACAGCGCCCCATGTCTTCGCCCGTGAGCTCCGCGACCACGCCGCCGCCCAGCTCGCGCGGCTCATAGCCGAGCAATCGCAGCTTTTCTTCGACAAATTGAACCGTCTGCGGCAGGTGCGCGCCGACCTCCGGCGCGCGGTGGATCGCTCTCCGGTTCTCGACGATCTCGTCTTTCATTTCGATGGCTTCCGCCAGTAAAGTCTCTCCGTTCATGCAAACTTCCTTTCTCATTTCTGCGCGGCGGTTTTTTTCGCCGCGCGCTGCTGCGCTGTCCGCCGCACGAGTTCGCACAGCGGCAGGATGTATAAAAAGCACGCAAACGCCATGCCTGTCATCGGCGCGCCGACGGTCGAGAGCGGCGTCGCCCCCGCGATCGACCACGGGATCAGCGGCGCGACGACGACGGCGCTGTTTTCAAGGTTGATGGCAAATTCTTCTTTATCCTTCTGCGACGGCGCGCAGAGCTGGTTCGTCAGGATGATCGTCAGCGTCTGGTTGCAGGCGAGAAGGCCCGCCAGAACCGCCGTCAGCAGCATCGAGGCATAGGGCGACGTTTTGTCGCGCAGCGCCGTCACACGCCCGCACAGCCCGTCGAGCAGCCCCGTCTTGCGAAAAATACCGGAATACGCCGACGAGATCATCACGATCAGCGCCACGCGCACCATTGAAATGATGCCGCCGCCGTTGAGCATCGCGCCGACCTCGGCGTCCGACGCCGTGTAGCCTAAGATTGCGGTCCTGAGGATCGTCATAACATCCAGATGCCGCAGGAAAATGCACAGCACGACCGCCGCTAAAATGCTGACCGACATCGCCTTTTTCACGTTCACGCGTAGGACCGACAGGATCAAAATGAGCACCGCCGGCAGGCACATGACCCAGTGAAGCGTCATCTCGCGCCCGTAGAGCGACCACAGCTCGCCCGCCGCGCCGCTGCCGCTTTTCACCATGCCAAGCGCCGCATAGACGCCGCAGCTCAGAAGAAACGACACGAGCGCCGTCTTGAGCATGCGCTTGATGTTGTCGTAAATGTTCGTCTCCGTCAGCTCGCTCACGAGCAGCGCGCTCGTCGAGACCGGCGAGCAGCGGTCGCCGAAGTATACGCCCGAAAGCATCGCGCCGCCGAGCAGCACGGGGTCCATGCCCATCGAAATACCGACGCTCACGCAGATGGTGCCCATCGTCGCCGCCGTGCCGAACGCCGTGCCTGTCAGCATCGAGACGCCGCAATTCAGCAAAAACGTCATCAGCAGCAGAATTTCCGGCCGAATGAGGTCAACGGCGCAGCAGATGATGAACGGCAGCGTGCCGCACGCACGCCAGAACGCCGTCAGAATACCGATCAGCGGAAAGACGAGCAGCACGCTTGCCGACGTCTTCACGCCTGAGCAGATCATCTTCCCGAGTTCTTTCCACGAAAAGCCCTGCTTTTTGCCGTACAGCGTGAAGATCACAAGCCCCGCCAAGAGCGCGTAGAGGATATTCGTCCTCAATACGATGCACACGAGCAGCGCAAGGCAGAATAAAACGATCGCAGCCATCCCAGTCCTCCCTATCCTTTTAACACAGTATCGCTATCTTAGCACGAAGCGATCAAAAAGAAAACTCGTTTTTATCCCACCGCATACGCCCACAGTGGCAGCGTCAGCATGGATAAAAGCGTTGTGAACACGACATTTCGCGCGGCGAACGGCGCGTCGCTGCCGTATTTGGCGGCAAAGATGGCCGCCGTCGCGCCCGCGGGCATGCCCGTCATCAGGACACTCACGCCAAGCGTCGTCGGTTCAAGGTGCAGCAGCAGACCGACGCCCAGCGCTGCCGCGGGCAGCAGCGCGAGCCGCAGCAAGCTGAACTTTACCGTGTCGCGGCTCACGATGCTCTTGAGCGGCGCATCCATCAGGATCGTGCCGACAATAAACATCGTCAGTGCGGAGTTGCAGTTCCCGATGTACTTTACCGTGTTCAGGATCACGGATGGCAACTGCACCTGCGTCACCATGCAGAGAAGTCCCAAGTAGATGGCGACAAGGCAGGGGTGCGTCAGCACGTTTTTGATGAGCTTTTTCTTTTCCACCGTCTCGCCCGCGACAAAGTACGTCGTGCCGACCGACCACATCACAATGCGCATCGGGATCAGAAAAATCGAGGTGTAGAGCACGCCGACCTCGTTGTAGATGCCCTCGGCGATGGGATTGCCGAGAAAGTCGCTCATCGGCACGATGGCACAGTATTGCAGCACCTTTTTCCGCTGCGCATCATAGCGGTCAAAAAGGAACCGGTTCAAACCGAGACACAAAAGCTGCATGATGACTGCGCTCACAAACAGCATCGCACAGGACTTGAGCACACCCGCATCCACTCAATGAGGCAGGATTTGAAGATGTTGCACGGGATGACTACATTGATGCACAGGTCGGACAGGCACTTTTTGCCGTTTTCGTCGATGATGTCCTTCTTTTTGAGCAGCGCGCCGATCAGCATCATCGCAAAAAGCGTGAGCTGCAAGCTCCCCAGCTCTAAAATGCTCATGTTCCGCTCCCGCCATCCTTTCCGATATGCCCTGCAAGCCGGAGTGCAGCAGGCGGAAATTGCAAAATCTCCTGCCGGTGCTCCGGCTGTCAGGTTCCCCCACGCAAAGCGAACGAACGTGTGTGGATGGAGGCGCGGTGAAAAAGAAAACCCGTGCGCTTTGCCGTTCGTTCAGCCTTTCGTTGTCTTTAGTATAAGCGCGGATTTTCATCTTGTAAAACTGTTAAAATTGATATATTCTACAAGAAACAGCTGTAAAAGGAGCGTTCCCATGAATTTCCATTCTCTTGACTATTTTCTCGTGCTTGCGCGGGAGAAAAACTTCACCCGCGCCGCCGAAGCGCTGCACATCACGCAGCAGTCGCTCTCGTCCCACATTGCGGGACTTGAAAAGGAGCTTGGCTGCACGCTTCTTGTGCGCCGCACGCCGCTTGAGCTCACCTACGCAGGCCGGACGTTTCTGCGCTATGCCGAATCCATCGACCAGACGCGCCAGGCCATGGAACGCGAATTCTGCGATATCTCCGAAAATCAGAAAGGCGAGCTGCGCGTCGGCATCGCCTATACGCGCGGCCGCGCCATCATGCCGCGCCTGATCCCCGCTTTTCAGCGTCAGTATCCGAATGTCGAGATCACGTTGCTTGAAGGCTCGAACGACGCGATCCAGAAGGTGCTGCTCAGCGGCGGCATTGACCTCGCCATCGCCGGCTTTCCACACCCGCTCCCCGGCGTGGTGCTTGAGGATTACTATCTGGAGCACATCGTGCTGTGCCTGTCCGATGGGCTGCTCGCGCAGTGCGGCATCGACCTCGACACGCACCGCGGCGAGATCGCCGTGGGAAACCTAAGTGCCCTGTGTGACTGCCCCTTTGTCCTCGGCTCCGCGGAAGACATCGGCGGGCGCATCGGGCGCGGACTTTTGCGCTCCTCGGGCGTCTCGCCCGTCAGCAAAGCAACATCAGAAAACGTCGAAACGCTGCTCGCGCTCTGCGAGCAGGGCGTCGGCGCATGCTTCTGCCCGGAAAATCTGCTGCACACGGCGCTCTCGCCCGAGCAGCTTGCGCACCTGCATATTCTCCCGCTCTGCCCCGAGGCGTCCTATCCCATCTGCTTTGGGTACTTGAGCCGCTCGTATCCGTGGAGCGTGCTCTCGGAATTCATCCGCATCGCCCGAGAGCAGACTGCATAAGCACCATAAAAACGCCGCCCGTACATTTATTGCACGGACGGCGCTCTTTTTTACTTCTTCACCGCAGGCTGCTGCTGGGTGATGCAGTGGATATTGCCGCCGCCGAAGGCGACCTCCTTCGTCTGCACGCCCACGACCTCGCGGTCGGGGAACATTTTCTGCACCTGTTCGATGGCGACTGCGTCGTTTTCGTCGCCGTACTGCGGCAAGATGACCGCGCCGTTGACGATCAAAAAGTTCATATACGACGCGATGCTGACCTCGCCGTCCTCACGGGGAATGGTGCCTTCCACAGCGTCGATGGTATCCGCGCCCTCGAGTAAGCACGGCTTTTTCGTCAGACAGAGCTTGTGAACCTTTAATTTGCGACCCTTGGCGTCCGTCGCCTCGCTCAGGAATTTGTACGCCGCCTGCGCCTGTTCGTAGAACGGATGGTTCTTGTCCTCCGTCCAGATGCACGCGACCTCGCCGGGTGCGATGAAGCACGCGACATCGTCAATGTGCCCGTTCGTCTCATCAGGGTCGATGCCGTCCTTGATCCACAACACCTTCTCGCAGCCAAGATAGTCGCAAAGCATCTGCTCGATCTCTTCTTTGCTCTTATCGGGGTTGCGGCCCTCGGAGAGCAGGCACATTTCGGTCGTCAGCACCGTGCCCTCTCCGTCGACGTGAATGGAGCCGCCCTCGAGCACGAAGCCCTCTGTGCGGTAGCTGTCCACATCCGCGATCTCGCAGATCTTGCGCGCGATCTGGTCGTCCTTGTCCCAGGGGAAATACAGCCCGTCGACGAGCCCGCCCCAGGCGTTGAACTCCCAGTCCACCGCGCGAAGACCGCCCTTGTCATTCACAAGGAACGTCGGCCCGCAGTCGCGCACCCACGCGTCGTCGCTCTCGAGCTCCACGACGCGGATATTTTCGGGGAGCTTGGCGCGCGCGTTCTGATACTGGCGCACGGATGCGCCGACCGTGACCTTTTCAAATTTTGCGATGGCCTTGGCGACATCCGCAAAGGCCTTCTGCGCGGGCTTGCCGCCATCGCGCCAGTTGTCGTTTCGCTCGGGCCAGAGCATCCACACGCCCTGCTGGGGCTCAAATTCGGCGGGCATGCGATACCCGTCCTGCTTCGGCGTTGTGCCGATGATTCGTTTTGCCATAACTTTGTCTCCTTATGATGAAACCATACTTAGCTGCGCGCGTTTTTCCCGCGCAGCGCGATCAGCACCTCGCCGATCGCCACGCTGAGGATCGACCCGATCGTAATGGGCAGAAAGCTCGCAAGCGTCTCTGCGTCAAACGAGAGCGGGACCGCAGTGAAAATGATCGAAATGACGATGAGCACCATCGGCACGTAGGCGATCCATTTGAGCGCCGTGTCAGACCCCGGCACACGGAACGGGCGCGGCGTCTTCGCATCCTCGCGCCGCAGCTTCAAAAACGCCGGAAACACGGGAAGATAGCTCAAAAGCAGCATCACGAGATTCAGCGCGAAAAAGCTCCAGAAGAGTGACGAGTCCGGCGACGCCATCTCGATGAGCACGCCCAAAACACACACGCACGAGGCGACGACGCCCGACGTGACCGCCGCGCCGACGGGCATGTCGTTCTTTGCCCAGCGCTTGGCGAACACCCGCGGCATGTCGTTGTGGTCCGCCGCCAGCGCCGCCGTCGAATTGACGCCCATCGACCACGAGATCATATTGCCGAACAGCGTCACGAGGAACAAAAGCGCCACCACGCCCACGAGCACGCCGCCGCTGCCGCCCAGAATGAGCGACACCGCGTCGATAAGCCCCGAATCCACGCTGATCTCGCGCACATCCACTGCCGCGCCGATGCCGAACGCCGAGAAGAGGTAGATGGCCGCGATGACGATGCCGCCGGTCACGATGGACTGCGGGATCTGCTTTTTCGGGTCGCTCATGTTGTTTGCGTACGTGCACACGACCTCAAAGCCGAGGAAATTGAAGATGATGACGGAGATATACGAAAGGCTGTTTAAGTCGAACGACGGCAGAAACGTCCGCGCCGACATGTCGTTGACAAAGCCGTAACGGCTGATATACCACACGCCGAGCCCGCCGACAAGCAGCGCCAGCACGATCTTGATGACAGCGCTCACGTTCAGGATAATGATGCTGTCACACACGGGATAGCACGCGACGAGCGTGACGATCCAGATGAACAGAAGCTCCACGATGAGCGAGCCGAATGTTCCGAGGCTCCGCCCCGTGATGAATGTGATAAGCTCGGGGCACATCACCGCGAGCGACGCCATCCACAGTGGAAAATTGATCCAGTAGTACCACGAGGCGCGCGCCGCCCACTTGCCGTCCGGATACGCCGCGTGGATCCAGTCATAGAGCCCGCCGTCGCCCGCGTAGGCCGTGCCGAGCTCGGCGGCGATGAGGCCGTAGGGCAGCAGAAACGCCAATATCATAAAGATCCACCAGAAATACTGGCTGTTGCCGATCGACGCGACCGGCGCCGCCGCCTCGGCGACAAACACCACGCAGATGACCGACAAAATGACGTCTGCGAGCCGGAATTGATTCTTCTCCATGGTTTTTCTCAGCTCTTTTCCGCTTTCGAAACGCCGCAGTAGGCCTCGACGCAGCCGATCTTATCGCAGAGCACTTTGTCAAGCTCCTCTTTCGCCGCCGCGATCTGAAGACCGCTCGGCTCCTTGCGGCAGCGTGTAAAGTAGACAAGAAGGCCGCGCATGGCCGTCAGGCGGTTGCCTGCCTCCTCCCAGCAGAGGGAGGCGTCGCTGTCGGCGACCTCGTCGGTCACGTCTTCGCCGCGCGTCGCGGGCAGGCAGTGCATGAATTTGCAGCCAAGGTTCCCGAGCTGCATCAGCTCGCGGTTGACCTGATAGTCGTGGAAGACGCGCACGCGCTCTTCCTTCGGCATCTCGTTTTCGTAGAGACCGTACCACACATCGGTATAGATGAAGTCCGCGCCGCGTACGCTCTCGCGGTCATCGGTGACAAGGTAGCTGCCGCCGGAGAGCGCGCAGTTCTTCTTCATGATCTCCTTGTGCTGCTCATTCAGCTGATGACCCTGGGGGCCGTACTGGACAAAGTGCATGCCGAGCTTCGTCGTGATAAAGCCGA